>ENA-UPTJ01000268-UPTJ01000268.1-marine-metagenome-genome-assembly--contig:-NODE-268-length-33808-cov-10.052529_pt1 | contig 33808 bp, 49 predicted proteins | sample MGYA00238168_ERZ767080 | MGnify/ENA primary metagenome ERZ767080 (study PRJEB28935, sample SAMN06266237) | marine metagenome | isolation source: Columbia River Estuary | place: USA:Columbia River... | reverse complement strand
GCCGCCGCCCAGGATCCCGCCGCCCCCGTATCAGTTCGCATTGAACGGGGCGGGTTCACTGTCCAGACCCGCTATTACGGCCCTACCAATTTTAAGGGTTCGCGGATTAAGGCTTTCAGAATGGATAAGTTTAGAGATGAGAAAGTTGAAGCCGTCTGGGTGTCATTTTCTTACGGGGCAAAGTGCCCCCATGAAGTCGCCTTTGAAGCGTGGGCTAAGAAGTATCTTCCCACCTATTCTCTGACGGGTGAAATTAATTTCGTCAAAAGTTCCTGGGAGCGTGGGCACACGTTCACCCGCTACGACCGCTGAGGCCCAGAACATCCCTACGAAAAAAAAAAAACTAAAAACGCATCCCCCCATGGCACTTGATCCAACGTTGGACGGCATGATTGCCCACCTAAAAGAAACAAACCCCCCTTCCCTGAGGTGGGAGGGGTTTGAAGATGACGCCATGATTGCGGCCTATTGGTTCGCCTCCCATTATTACTGCGGCATGGGATCCAACCTTTACACGGCCCTTTGCAACGTCCCCTACAATCCAAAGGACGTGGAGTTGGAGGAAGAAAACGAGTCTGTCCAGGACCTTTACGGCGAACTTAAAAAACGTTTCGCGGCCTGATAAAAACACCCTTTAAAAACATTCACCTATGAAAATGCCCTACCGCACGCCTTCACGCCATAGCCCCGCCTTACTTGCCAAGTGGCAAGCCGAGGCAAGGCTTAGGGATGCAATCTCAAAAGGATTGCCTACCGCCTACGCAAAAGAGGAACTTGCAAAAGCCACTGCCGCCGCCGCAACCATCCGCCGCCGCTAAAAAAATGGCCTATCGACACCCAGACCCACGCCGTCCTGAGATGGAAGCCCGCTGGAAGGCTGAGGAAGCCTTGCGGGTCGCTCAGGCAAGCCAGGATCCCCGCCGCCCCGCTTTGATTGAAGCGGCACGCAGGGACTTGGACGTTGCTATTGCCGCCTTGCGTAAGTCGGCAAAAAAGCCCGTGAAAAAATAAAAAGATTTTATTGACACCCCCACGGCCTATTAAAAACATCCCTACATCAGCCCATGAAAAAAGAAGTCATATTTATAGCCACCCTGCCCCGTTTCATGGGGTACGGCCTTACGTCCGCCTCGCGGACTGAGGCGGGGGCGTTGAAGTCCCTTGCGGATGAATACGCCAGACGGGTGGAAAAGTTGAAGCCCCCATACCATAGAAATTGGCCCACCTTTAAACAGACCTTCCAAGATCTCGGAGGAAGTGTCTCCGAGGTCGAATTGGACAAACCCTATTTCCAGGATTTCCAAAAATAAAAAAACACCCATGAAAAAACACGCCATGAAAAATAGGCTGGTCATACTGACTCAGTATTTCCGCTACAACAAATCCGAGGCCAATTCGCTTCCCCAGATGTTGCGGGATCGCGAGGTAGCCGTTAATCCACACTACGTCAGCCGTATCGAACACCGCCCCGTTTGCAACCTGGAGTCCTATCAGTCCCATACGGCTGACTTCTCATGCATCGTCTTCTTTGGCCCTAATCAATACGTTCACGTCAACGGCACTGTCCAGGAACTTATGGAGATACTTTCCAAATGAAAATCAAATCACCTATTAAAATAATTTGCGAACGCTACCTAGGCAATAGGGGCATTTGCGAACCCGTGAAGCGGTGTGCCAGATTTGGCGACCTATGGTTTATCATTTTTGACTCCGCCCCTGAGGACGTGGAGGTTTCCAAGGCCGCAGGCTGTTATGAGTGCTATGACATTTACCCAGCCAAGGGCTTCAAATGGAATAAGTCCAATTATCAGGCCATTAAAAACAACCTAGAAAAAATCTGACCCCCACCCGTATCATGATCCAGAACGAACCGATTGTATTTTTCTACATGGCCCATTTCGGGGCTATCCACCTCCACCCATGCTCGGACTCCGCGAGGCTTTTGCTACGCAAGGGGCGCAAAACTCTTGACAACCAGGACGTCATTAAGGCGTTGGAAGATGGCCGCAGGGTTCAGGTCAGGGAACTGAACAGCAAGAGACAAATTATTTTCATTGACTTGACCCTGAGTAAATAAAACATTTTAAATCAACATACGACCATGACTGACATTCGAGACAACAAGCCCTCGCTGACTGCGGCCAAAGAAGCCGCACAAGCCGCCCAGGAAGCCTCCGTCCTGGCCGTCATAGCCGCACAAGAGGCTTGGCAAATCGCCAAGCGGAATAGGGAGAACTCGCGGGGATCCCGCTGGTTCAAGTTGAAGGCCATTGAAGATGAAGCCTACGCCTCATACCTCTTGTGGGATAAGGCACGCCAGGTTTCCAATGAAGCCTTCCACGCCGCCCGTTTCGCAACCCTTTGAACCCATCCACCCATAATAAAAATGCCTAATCAAAAAATCACCGCCGACGACGTTCTTGCTTGGCTTGGTTCTGACAGCACAATTGAGGAAGCCGCCGACATTCTTGCCTCAATCGCCAATGGCGAATACAAGCCAAAGGACTTACGCCAGGAAGTCAGCGACTATGACCAAGGCGAATAACAACCTTAACCCAGCCACCCATAAAAAACAAATGAGCGAACAACCCACCCCCACCCCTCTTTCCATGAAAGAGATGATTGAGAAGGAAAACGCCTTCAAACTCCTGACGGCAATCGCACTGGATCAAAGCCGCGAGCCTACCAAGGAACAGACGGCTACTATCCTCCGATACCTAGCCCCACTTCTCCGACACCGCTTTGGCTGTTGGTTCTCCATCTGGTCGCCAGAGGACGTCCAGGAATACGCCGAGGACCTGGACGGCGAGGACTTGAAGTTGGACTACGACCGAGCCAAGCAAGTCTGCCACGACCTTGACGCATACGACTACATCTACTCCGAGATCAATGATGCCGTCCGCAACGAACTAATCACCCTCCGCAACAGCGGCTATGGTGAAAAATAAATCTCAACCAACAACGACCCACCACCCATAAAAAACAATGAGCAACGAAATGACCCCCGCCGCCCCTAATAAACTGCCGTCCTGGTTTCCCATGCCCACGTTCGTCCCCACGACCGAGGTGCTGTTGCACGCCGCTGAGATGCGTGTCGCTGAGGCCAAGATGGAGGCCAAGCAAGCCTCCCTTTCCCGCACCCCTTCTGGCAAGTTGAAGAAGGGTGAAATTGAAGCGTTCAACGCCGCCGACAAAGAGTGCGACGACGTATTCAGGATCCATGCCGAACCCGTCCGCGAATGGATTTACCAGGAACGCTCCCGATACGGGAAGGAGGCAGTCCGTGTCGTGTTTCTTCACTTTGTTGAGTCGGCAACCCATGTCCTTAACTCGCCCAGCGGTATCGCTGAACGCCTTGGAGTCAGGGTTGGACAGGATCCTCACGTCCCTGACAGTGCCTTCAACAAGCGTGGGATGCCGTTCTTCAACCTTGAAAGTCCGATGGGGACTAACTTCCAATTCGTCTTCACAGTCGATGAGTGCATCATTAGCCGTGTGGAACTCTACACAGTCAAGAATGAGAGATACGACAACGTTCTGAGTATCGCCCCAGAAGGCTGGGGCTGGAAGGACAAGACCAAGACCAAGATTGGAAGCGTCCACTTTGGAAGCGGCGACCCTGAGAAGTTCATTGAGGCTTCATGGATCCTTGAAGCGACCGCACGCCTTTGCATGGACGTAGATGCCTTCAACCAGAAGCACGCCTACGATGAATACCACTCATGGGAGAAACTTTACAGAAAGGCCGAACGGGACGCTATCAGCATGACGCATGACGATTGCTACGTCCCTGAGCCGATTGAAAAAACAAACGACCAGGAATAACCCCCCACGGCATAAAACAAATGAGACAAGACATTATCACGTTCATCGACCTAATCCCACAACGGCTAGTTGACCCGTTCACGGAAAAGGTGTCCTGGTTCGTCGATGAGACGGACGAACGTGGGGTTCTCTATGAGTCCCATGAGTTCACGACCGAGAAGAAAGCCTTGAAGTTCATTGACCTCTGGGCAAACGGAGACGTAGAAGGTGCAATCAATTACCACAAGAGCCTATGAGTCCTACCTACGCCCTGCTATCCTACGTCGCCGCCACGTTCTGCCTCGGCAAGCCCGACGTATATCGTGCGGCCATGGCCCATGATAAGTTGGTCTGGTGTGTCGCCGAGGTGGAGACTGGGAACGACCACAAGTCCGTCGGGGACAACGGCAGGGCTTACACGGCGTGGCAACTCCATGATGCCGCGATCCTGGACGGCAATTATCAATTGAAAAAAGAGGGACGTATGACATACCCCGTATGCGATGTTCTGGCGAGTCCAAGGGTAGCAAAGGCAGTCGCATCGGCTTACCTACGTCTATGCGTCCTACGCCTGACCTCGGCTGGGATCAAAGACCCTTCCCCAGAACAGATTTACCTATGCTACTCGATGGGGTTCAAGGCATACAAAGATGCTAAGTTTAAATCTTTGAACTGCCCCCCTAAAAAGATTGACGCCGCTGTTAGGGTAGGCAATCTGTTCGCCCAAGCCACCCGATGAAGACCTATCTTTCAATTGACCCAGGAGCCAGCGGAGGCTACGCCCTATTAAAAGAAAACGGAGAGTTTGAAGCACGCCCCCTGCCTTCTTTGACGTATGCTGAACTGCAAGCCGCCACGTTCGGAGATTACACTGTAATCATCGAGGACGTTCCTAAGTTCGTCGGACGCATGATCCCGTCCTCGGCTACGGCCACTTTGCACTTCGGCTTCGGCTACCTCTGCGGACACTTTGAGGCACGCCTTATGCGTGTGATTAAGGTGCGTCCCCAGGAGTGGCAAAAGACCATAGGTATCGGAAAAAAGGGCAAAGAAATGTCCTCCGCCGAATGGAAGCGGAAACTCAGGGATGAGGCCCAGCGTCGCCATCCAGAACTCAAAGCAACCCTGCAAACGGCTGACGCAATCCTCCTGCTTGACCACGCCATCCAACATAACCTTTAAAAACAAAACCAACCAACAGATACCCATACCCGTATGATTAAGAAACTCCACAAAGATAAGGCCAGCATCGTGGCTACCATCAAGGACACGCCTTACGTCGTATCAAAAGACGGACGTGTGTTCCGCGAATTGAAGCCTACCGTGATCCAGGAACGCCATTACTACAACGTGGTCATTGAGGGCGTACTGCGACGTGTCCCCAAGACCAAACTCATTGAGGAAGCCGCCAATGTCTAATGAACTCGAAATCACGTCCGTCGGGGACGTGAAGATGTATGACAAGATTAGCGACCCTCTGGCCGCAATCAAGACCCTAGGGGGGGCTATTTTCAAGTCTGGCATCTTTGGCTTGGACAAGCCTGAGCAGGGCGAAATCTTGGCCATGCAGTGCCTTGCCGAACGCAAGTCTCCGCTTGAACTCGCCAGGACCTATCACTTCATCCAAGGCCAACTCGCAATCCGTTCGGACGCCCTCCTTGCCAAGTTCCATCAGATTGGCGGATCGGTTGAGTGGACTAATAGAAGCGACCTTTGCGTTATTGCTACGTTCCGCAAGGGTAAGAGCGAGGCCGTTATTACCGCAAGCATCAAGGAATACATCGAGAACGGAACGGCTACGAAAGCCGACGGAAAGACATTGAAGGATAATTGGAAGAAGTGGCCTAGGCGTATGCTTACCGCCAGAGCCATCAGCGAAGGCGTCCGCCTAATCGCCCCAGAATGTTGCTTTGGCGTCTATGTGGCCGAGGAAATCGTTGATGCAAACATCCCGCAGAAGCAGGCAGGCCCAACCTCGTTGAAGGAGATCATCCCAGCAGAAAGAATGGAAGCCGCCCTGTCCCTCTTAAAAAAGACGGGACATTTGGAAGAAGGGCAGGGGATTGATGATGTATCTCTTGACACCGAGCAGTCCATCTTGAAGAACCCTAAGCCGTTCCTTAACGCCGTCGAAACCAACTTCCAGGTATCCAAATAAAATCCATGAGCCAATACGAACAAATCAAAGCCCTGAACTATTCGGGTGCTAAACAAATCCTCCGCAGTCCCCTGCATTATCAGGCGTTCCTCAACGCAGAAAAAAAGGACACCCCTGCACTACGCATGGGCCGTCTGGTTCACCTAGCGTCGCTCCAATACGACGTGTTCAAGTCCGAGGTTCACGTTGGCCCTGACGTGGACAAGCGTAGCAAGGAGTGGAAGGAGTTTAAGGCTGGCATCGCTGACGGAGTGGACATTATCACCGCTGACGAAAACGCCGAGATCACTGCTATCGCAAAGTCCGTCCATGGATGCCTTGCCGACCTCAAACTGACCGAATGTGAGTATGAGCAATCCTGGGAGTCCCATTACAACGGCATCAACATCAAGGGCCGTCCTGACCTTGTTGGCAAGAACCCAGAAGGTGAAACCGTCGTCGTGGACGTGAAGACGACCACCGACGCCAGCATCGAACACTTTGCCAAGGACATAGCCGCATACAAGTATCACCTCCAAGCGGCGTTCTACCTTGAAATGACCTCGGCTAAGAAGTTCTACATCGTGGCCGTAGAAAAAGAACCGCCCTATGCGAGTGCCACCTATCTGCTTTCTGACGACAGCATCCAGGAGGGCAAGCGTCTCATGGACAAGGCCGTGAACATCTACAAGATGTGCGAGACGTTCGGCAATTGGCCAGGATACTCCGACGAGGTTCGCTCTATCACCATCCCTAAGTGGGCTTTCACCGACATTTCCTAATAACAAACAACCCAGAAACATACCAATACCATGTGTGCCTTCAAGTTCAACCCCAACGCCGCTGAGGATCGTAAATACATTACGAAGCCAGGAACCTACGAGGTGGTCGTCAAGTCCTTCAAGGCTGACTACCTCCCTCCGCGAGCCGACTTCTATGTGAAGTTCGCCCTAGAAAACTCCGACGGCGAAACCGTCTTCTCCGAAATCTTCAACAAGCCCGACAAGTCTGGCGAATACACCCGCCTGAATGAGTTTGTCGCCGCCACCGCCACCGACGAAGAAAAGCAGGCACTCATCTCCCGTGGGGAGTTTGAGATTGATGAGGACTTCATCAAGGGCATCGCTGAACGCTCCATCGGTCGCCGCTTGAAGGTCGTCGTCACGGAACGCAAATACACGAAGCGTGACGGAACGGAAGGCGTGGCCTACTCTGGTTCTTACTTCCGTAAGCACCCTGACGGCCCGACGGTCGGCCCGTTCTAATCCCATGTCGGCTCCCGCCACCCAGCCGACACTCCGCCCGTATCAAGAGCAGGCCATCAGTGCCTGCCTTGATGCCTTGGGCAAGGATGTTCACCCCCTTCTCATAGCCCCTACGGGGGCTGGGAAAACGGTCATGGCTTGTGAGATCATGCGTCGCTGGCAGGCGAAGCACGACCTCCCTTGCTACTTCTTTGCCCACCGCCAGGAACTCCTATCCCAAGCCAAGGCTTCCATGGAACGCTTTGGCATACGGGGGGATGTTTTCAGCGTCTTCCAAAAGTCCTTTTCGGCCCCGCAGATGGATGTGGCAATCTGCGTGTTCGATGAGGCACATCACGCCGTTGCGTCCTCCTGGAACAACGTGCGTGCCAATTTCCTTGGGCCGTCCGTGGCTATCACGGCGACCCCAGACCGACTAGACAAGCAGAAGTTAAGCACCGCTGGCTTCATGGAGGTTCACCAAATCTCCATCCGAGATCTCATCGAGCAGGGATACCTAGTCCGCCCTATGGCCCAGAAATTGTCCGTTGCCGTATGCGACAACATCATGGACAGTTACGACGAGGCCATCAGCCAAGTGGCTAAGAACGTCGTGGACGAGTTCTACCGATACGGACGCAAGCGTGGGATGGCCTTCCTGCCTACCGTTGACGCTTCCCGCCGTTTCAGCAACGAACTCCGTAGCCTAGGGATGGAGTCTTCCCATTTGGACGGGACTTCTGGCAAACTCCGCAAGATTGCGGTCGATGCTTTCAAGGCAGGCCACACGCAGTTCCTTTGCAACGTCGGCCTGTTCACCGAGGGCTTCGACTGCCCTGAGGTCGATTGCGTAGTCCTCCTTCGCGAAACCAAGTCACGGGCCTTGTGGTCGCAGATGATTGGCCGTGGCTTACGTTCCTGTGAAGGAAAAAAAGACTGCCTTATCCTTGATCCCATGTGGGTATCGGGGACGCATAGCCTCCAACCTGGCGATGCCTTTACCAGCCACCCAGACGCCGTATGTCGTGAGGTCTTGGGCCTGTCAGACCCCCTAGCGGAGTCTATTCAGGAGGACGACGCCGCCGAGGAACGCCTGCTACGTCAGTTGAAGAAGGCACAGGCCACGCAGGAGGCCAAGGATGCCCACCAGCGGGGTTTGATTGACCTGTCCATAGTCACACCCCTGTTCGGCTTCGTCCCGCCCCCAGAGGCGTCCAGCGAGCCTATGACGCAGGCCCAGAAGAACATCTTGGAGCGTTTCCAGATTTTCGCCCCGTCCACCCTGCCGATGGAACACGCCCAATACATCATCCAGAAGATGAACGAACGTCAGCGTCTCCAACTTGCCACCGTCCGTCAGGTCAAGCGTCTCCGTCAATTCGGACACAAAAACGCCCACCGTTACACCTTTGAGATGGCGAGCAAGGCCATCGGGACTGATTGGCGGGTCGCAGGACGGACGAGGGCCGTCAGACTTTTCAACCGATGAACAACGACGAAGATTTGCTGGACATTATCGCCCGACAGCGGCTAAACCTCTACCACCAGGAGCGACGCATCGAGTCCTTGGAACGATCTCTTTCACAAGCCACCCAACCAACAATGAACCCAAACGACCTAGTAAACCAGTTGTTCAACCAACTCCAGACGTCCAACGAACTGATGGCCCTCAAAGCCAAGTGCGAACGGATGACGGAAGAAAACGCTTTCCTTAAACTGGAAGTCGAGCGTTTGAAGAACAACGCCGCTTACCTCGACAAGAAACTCGACGAAGAACTCGACAAGGGAGGTCAGTCGTGAGCGACCCTACGAGATACTCCCCCGCTGGTGACGGCGTTGTAAGGACTGACCCTAAAGGGCCGCTGATTAACCACTATTACTACGAACAACTCAAGGCCGAGAACGCCACACTTGAGGCCAAAGTGAAGCGTATGGCGATGGACTCTCTGCACGACATAAACCACATTGGTGACCTTCAGGAAGAGAACGCCCGCCTCAAGGCCGAGGTCAAAGCCCTTCGTGCTGAACTTGCAGACGCACAAGAGAGCAACCACATCCTCAACGAAATAATTGCAATGATGCGTAAGGAGGGCAAGCAGTGACCAAGCGTGGCAAGTGCGGTAAAAACAAACCTTTCAAAAAGGCTGGACTCACGCCATACGAAAAGGCAAAAGTAGAACGCACGACCGCCGCAGACAAACAACGCTGGCAATACCTATTCTCAATCAACAAATGGAAAATCCAAACGAACTGATGGAGATCACAATCAAATACGCCCACTTCGATAGCCTTAATAAGAACGTGCTTCGACTTGGTAATGAAGTCCGTGAACTCACGGATAAACTAAAACAAGCCAAGCGGCAGTTTGATGCCCTGCGTGAAGCAGGCGACGAGGCTTGGTATTGCTACCGCCACCGAGAGCCTATGGCCGAAGCGTTCCAGGAGTGGTCAGAAGCAAGAGACTGGCACGTTAAATGAAAGTCCTTGAATTGTTTGCAGGATCCAGGTCTATCGGAAAGCAAGCCGAGAAACTTGGTATGGACGTATTCTCCACCGATATCAATGACTTTCCAGACATTGATTATGTGGTAAATATCTTGAACTTTGATTTTAGCAAAGTCCCTTTCCATCCAGACATTATCTGGGCATCACCGCCTTGCACGACTTTCAGTGTGGCAAGCATAGGCCATCATTGGCAGGGTGGCAATAAGGCTTACATTCCTAAGACAGATGAGGCCAGGAAAGGACTACTGATAGCACACAAGACACTGGATATTATCAGGTACTTTGAACCCAATTTCTTCTTCATAGAGAACCCTAGGGGGGTTCTTCGCAAAATGGACTTCATGCAACACATGATGAGGCATACGGTGACTTATTGCCAATACGGTGATACCAGAATGAAGCCTACCGACATTTGGACTAACAACATGAATTGGAACCCCCTTCCTTCTTGCAGGAATGGAGATCCATGCCATGAGGCCGCACCTAGGGGGTCTAAGACTGGGACTCAGGGTCTTACCGACGCATACCATAGGAGCAAGATACCAGACAGACTTTGCAAGGAAATCCTCATGTCCTGCCTTTGACATGAAGATAAACAGGGTAAAGAAACTCACCCAGGACAATCTTCCAGACCTGGAAGAACGTGCCAAGTCGCTTGGTATTTCATTGAACAAAGCCCTAGAACTCATCAACGTCGAACAATTTACAGCAACCAACAATGGATACAAACCAGCCACAAAAGAGGTCGGAAGACCTAAACGAAAGAAAAGTAAACGGCCTAGCCGCACTAGGTCTAGCGATAGGTGCGGCGAAAAGGGGTAATCACTGCTTCGTCATGCTGTCCTACAAGGCGGCCTTGGATATTCACGCTCTTACCAAGATTGTTCACAAGAGGAACTACCAAAAGGCATACCAGAAACGGTATCGGAAGTTCAAGGCTTCACGACTCAAGGCCAAGATTAAATGAAACGCATTACGCAAGGCACTGGTCTTAGGAGGTTTATGGCCGTAGGTTGCTCCCATGGCATCTACGCAGACCCTAAGGCGGTGGAGGCCGTCCTTGCGTTTAAGAAGGCATACAAGCCTCACACAGTTATCCATCTTGGCGACTTTACGGATATGTCCGCCCACATGGGATCGGCAAACGGGGAGGGCGATGCTATCCGTCCAGACCTAGACGGGGGTATTGATTTCATCACTAAACTTGGATGCAACATCGTCCTGGAAGGAAACCATGAGGCACGTCTGAGACGTGATCTACGTTCCAGCAATCAACTCCGAGTGATGGCCGCAGAGACTTCGCTGGACGCAATTAACTTAGCCTGCCAGAAGTTGAACGCCCTCTACCTACCCTACACGGGGGTATGGCAGTGCTACAAGTTGGCTAACTTTACCTTTACCCACGGGACAATCTACAATGAGAACAGTGCCAGAGACATGGCTGAAATGTACGGCAACGTTATCTTCGCACATACCCACAAGCCTATGCAACAGATTGGACGCCGCATCGACTCTCCTATCGGTATGTCCGTCGGGACTATCACTCGACGTGGTGCTATGGATTACGCTAACACACGGCGTTCTACTCTGGGCTGGGGACAAGGTTTTGTCTATGGAGAATACAATGACAATTCTCTTTACCCGACGCTACACATCCACGATAACGCCGACCAATGGCATCTCCCGTGAAATCAGAAGCCCAGCGGCTTCTAGACAAACTTTACAAGATTAAGCAGGAGTCCTTGCAGAAGGCTCCGCAAGACTTCCATAACGCAAGATACTGGTCTGGTCAGTGGGGCAAGTCGATATCCAGGACTAGGGATTACCTGAAGATGGCCGTCGAGAAAGGACTAATGGAAAGACGATACTACATGACTGGGAAAGATGGCATCGTCAGAAAGACAGCCTTCTACAAACTCATAAAATGAGATATCTTTCAGTATGCTCAGGGATGGAAGCCGCTTCCGTTGCTTGGAGTGATCTTGGGTGGAAAGCCGTAGGTTTCTCTGAGATTGAGCCTTTCCCTTGCGAGATACTTAAACAAAGATTTCCTAACGTTAAAAACTATGGCGACCTCGAAAAATACAGAGAGTGGGATATCGAACCAGGAACAGTTGATGTTCTGGTCGGCGGAACACCTTGCCAGTCTTTCAGCCTCAGCGGACTCAAGAAAGGAATGGATGATCCTCGTGGCAACCTGGCCCTCATCTTTCTCGGACTTGCTGAACGAATTAAACCCAGATGGATTATCTGGGAAAACGTGTTTGGAGTTCTGTCCGCCAACGGAGGAAGGGATTTTGGAACCTTCCTCGCGGCGTTGGGGAACATCGGGTACGGGTGGAGTTACAGGCTCCTGGACGCTCAATACGTCGGAAGGTGTGAGATGCACGCACAAGACGGAGAAGGGCCAGTGCCTCAACGCCGCAAGAGGATCTACCTTGTCGCACATCTTGGAGACTGGCGACCTACCACAGCAGTATTATTTGAGTCCGAAAGCATCGGCAGGATGGCTATTGCGGATGGAAAAGAGAAACAGGAAACTCCCGCCACTTCTGGAACTTGCGTTGAGAAAGACAATTTCCCGTTCGGAACAGCCGCCAACCCAGAAATAGCCAACACTGTGCAGACAACTTCAAATGACTATTCTAGGGCTGACAGTTTCAATACGGTAGTCACCAGAAGGCGGCATAGCATAGTAAGGACTTGCGACACTAGGCTTCTCGGAAAGGTCGAGGAACGTGATGTATGCCCTACCATAAAAGCCAACAGCAAGTCTGGAGATAATGAACCTCTTGCCTTCGACTCCGAAGAACTTACCGTCAGACGTCTTACTCCAAACGAAACTTTAAGACTTCAGGGTTTTCCAGACAACTGGACTCGCATCCCTTGGAGGGGCAAGTCAGCCGATGATTGTCCAGACAGCCCTCAATACAAGGCAATCGGAAACAGCATGGCTACAAACGTAATCAGGTGGGTTGGAAAACGCATCCAGGAGTTTGAAGATCATGCCAAAGTATAACAAGAACGCTATCAGGCTTGAGCCAAGAAAGTCCTACGACAAGGCCATCTTAGGCGTAACCAAGGACGGATACATCAGATACTCCTACTGGAAACTTATTTCCGTAACGTCTGAACTTTACAACATATCGGACGACGAGGCTAGGGATTGGGTTGATTTCAACACCCTTGTGGTCAACAATGAACAGTCTTGCTTCAGGGTAAGTTATCGTCGATAGAACTCGCCACCAACAATGACAACAACAGACCGCATCAAGGGGGCGAAAGCCTACCTTGCCAAACTACCTCCCGCCGTTTCAGGACAGGGTGGACACCCTGCAACCTACCGAGCCGCCAGCATCCTGGCACACGGCTTTGAACTTGGTTGGGACGACGCTTGGACTCTGCTTCAGGAATGGAACACCTCTCACTGCTCGCCGCCTTGGGGTGAAAAGGAACTCAGGCACAAGTTGAATGATGCCTACGTCAAACCGCACGAACGTCCGAAGGGATGGTTGGGCAAGCAGGAGCGTGCCGTCGGTTCCAACGGTCGGATGATGTTCGACCCGAAGCGTGTCTTTGAAGCCACGTTCCCTGCCGCCAACCTTACCACAGCAGACCTGTTGCTGGCGGCGTTCAAGGACGATGAGATTGTCTGCATCACGAATGAGGCAGGACAGAACGAGGACGGCAAATACTTCCCCGCCTCAAAGGGTAACTTCCTGACGAGAGCCGAATGGATCACCCGCTTCTTCGGGCCTGATGCCAAGGGCAAGAAGCACTACGAAGCATCTGAGCAGGGTGCTTGGCTTCGTATCAATCCGTTCAAGGCTGACGACTTCTCTGGAACTGACCAGTCAGTGTCTTCCTACCGTCACGTCCTGGTTGAGTTCGACAAGAAGGCCAAGGACGAGCAGGTAGCCATCTTCCATCAGTCCAACCTTCCCATAACCGCACTAATCGAGTCTGGCGGAAAATCCGTCCATGCTTGGGTGCGTGTCGATGCCGAGACGAAAGAACAGTGGGAGGAACGCCGTAATACGGTGTATGACTTTCTTACCGACCACGAACCTGACCCCCAGAATAAAAACCCTTCCCGCTGGTCACGGCTAGGTGGGGTCATGCGTGGGGACAAGGAGCAGAAGGTTGTAGCCCTCAAAGTCGGTGCTGAGTCTTGGGACGCTTGGGTTATCTGGAGGGACGGCCACGATCTCCCCGATGAACTCAATACGGACTTCCTGGAAACCTACGACACTCAGCACGACCCGAACCACGTCATTGGTCACGGACGTTGGCTGTGCCGTGGCGGTAGCCTTCTCATCACGGGACAGTCGGGTATCGGCAAGTCCTCCTTCACGATGCAGACGGCCTGCTCCTGGGCGTTGGGCCGTGAACTGTTCGGCATCCCCGTCAAGAAGCCCCTCCGAGTCGGCGTCATTCAGGCCGAGTGCGACGTTGGCGACTTGGCTGAGTCCTACCAAGGCGTCACGTCCTCTATGAGCCTATCTGCGGCGGATAAGCAAGTCCTCAAGGAGAACCTACGCTTCTACACCGAGACGACCAAGACGGGCAAGGACTTCGCTGACTTGGTTCGCAAGATCGTCGTCCGCATGAAACTCGACGTAATCTTCTGCGACCCCCTCCTTTCCTACGTCGGCGGCGACCTGTCTAAGCAGGAGGTTGCTTCCCACTTCCTCCGCAACCTTATCCAGCCTATCCTAAAGGACACGGGGTGCATCATCGTCTTCACCCACCACGAAGGTAAGCCTAAGCCAAAGGAGGTGACGGAGGGCCAGACCATCAGCGACATGGCATACAGTGGCCTAGGAAGTTCTGAACTCGTCAATTGGGCGAGAGCAATCATCAACGTCCGCCGCGAGTCCAAGGACTTCCCTATCTTCTCCTTCAACCTGACCAAGCGTGGCAAGTTGGCTGGGATGCGTATGCCAGACGGCAAGCCTACCCTATCCATCAAACTCCGCCACGCCGAAGGCAAGGTGCTATGGGAGGTCGCACCTCCTGGATCTAAGTTCGCCTTGCTTGAGGTCGGCCAGCAGTATGCCCACTTCTCGACCAAGCCCATGACTAGCCGTGGAGCCTTGATTAAGGAACTGGAGTCCGACTACGGATTGAACAAGGAGCAGGCGGAGGCCGTGATCAAGGCGATGGTCACTAATGGCATCATCAGCCCTAAAAAGGTGGGTGCGGCCCTGTTTTACGAAGGAACTACCCCCTCAGAATGACAAAAACCACCCGCCAAGGCGTTATCGTGGACTGGTTGGTGTCCTGCTATTCCCCTTTTGCGTCCAAAGCCGCCATCCGAGAGCCAGAGCCATCATCAACGAGGCAACGACTAGGGCGACGGCTATGTCCCGTGAAGTCTGGAGGGCAAGGGTCGCCTCGGACAACTGCCTCTCAGTCTTCAGGTCGTCGGACTTGATACCTGAGTCGGTGATGAGCATTACCATAGCCTCGGTAGAAGAAAAGGCGTTCAAGACGTTATCGACCACACAGGCCGTATAGACGGCACAAATGGAAGAGATGCCCAAGATTATGCCTGCCGAGATTAACAGGTTGTTATCTACGCTTGGCTTTTCTTTTGGCACTGGGAACTCCCTTCTTTACGGCGGCTACCTCTTTCTGACCCCTAGCGTGAATGTATTTCAAAAGGTAATCCAAGACTTCAGGGGCGGCATAGCCAGCCGCACCCGTGGCGGCGAAGCGTAGGGGAATGGACTGGATGTGTTCAGCGACGGCCCAGCCCACGAAGGCGGCGGTTATAGCGGCGGCAAAGACACGACGAACCACCCATCCCCAAGACACAGGTTCGGTGGACAAAAGCAGGCGAGCCACCATAGCCGCAGAACCTAGGGCCGAGGCAATCACCCCGTCCTTAACTACCTGTTGGTAGTCGTCGGGATTACTCGCTGGGGGAGGGGGGGACATTGTTTTTAACGGAGTCCCTAACCTTGTCGAACAACCACCAGAGTCCTAGGCCAGAGATGGCGACTAGGGTAGTACCAGCGATGTATTCAAAGTAAGGGCTGTCGATAATGAAAGGAATGGCTCCAGCGAACGCCCCAGCCAAAAGGATCGGGATGCCGATTCGGATGGAGGCAAAGGCACAGGCGATGCCGCCAAGGACGACCAATCCAGCCCCCGTCAGAGTCCAGACGTTGCGGGATGCGTCCTGCTTAATTTGGATAATCTCTTTCTGGAGGTCTGCAATACGGGCATCCTTCAATTCGGACACACGCTTGGCCTCCTTCTGGTCAGCCTCCATCCTGGCCCAGTTGCCATCAATCTTGGCTAGGAGTTTCTTTCCGAAGTCCATGGCGTCAGCGTACGCTTTTGCGTCCGCTTTGGCCGCACGCTGTCTGGCAAAGGCCACGTCTCCTTCTGACGGCACTGGAAGGTAGGACGAGGCTACCCCAAGTTCGGCCTTTGCGACAGCAGGCTTGTCCAGGTTCTCGACGGCGACCACGATGGCCGCACCTACACGGCTGTCGGTCTTATCCAGTTCCTTGCCGAGAGACTGAACCACGGCTCCGTTGGTCGGAGCGTCAGGTTGCTTCGGCAGTTCTGGCTTAGTGGATGAGCATCCAGCCAGGAGGAAGATCAAGGCCAGATACCGCATCGCTTATTCCTTGGACTTGAGGGCGTCGAGCAGTTCCTTGCCTTTGGAGATCTTGGAACTGTTGGCGTTCTTGACGCCAGCGAAGAAACCGCCAGCGAAGCCGAGAATGAGGGAGATGAGTGCGATAATCATAAGATTAAACAATTCGCATACCGATGCGGTAGTTAACACCACCGATGGTGACGAGTAGGTCATTGGTGTCAGAGCCGCCTGTGTGGGACACAATGCTGTCCAACGAGAACGCAGGGCCAGAGGCGGTAGAAAGGGTCGTACCCTTGACGTTGCCGACCACCTCAAACTTAGAGGTGGAGGTGTAACCAGTTGCGACGCCGACGCCGACGTTGCCAGAAGCGTCAACGACTAGTGCGGAAGTGTCAGGAGTGTTTTGGTCTTCGACGAGCAGGGCGTTGCCCGTTCCAAGTTGCGTGATACGCAGGGCGGCATTTACAGTCCCGACTGGGGCCTGAATAATCTGCGGTGCGGTGTAGGTGTTTGAAGTGTTGGTGTTCGCAACAGCCTTTTGAACCCCAGCAGAGTCCCTGTAATTGATGTTCGTTGCAATCCAGATATCACCAGCAACAGAGGTGGTCGGAGCAGTCCCGACGCCAAGATTGAGAGAAGCCGAGCCAGCCGTAGGTGCGGCCATATTTACCTTCCCAGTGAATGTCACTCCAGCCTTGACCCAAGTCTGCGAAGCAACTGTTTCGGGCATATTGGAGCCGTTGCCGTAGACAAGGTAAGTCCCATTAAAACCGAAATCACCCCAGGCGATTGAGCCGCCATTACCCTGTCCGAAGCGGATGCGAAAACGGCCATCGGAGTCCACTCCAGAAGCATCTAGATGCCCATTATCCTGGAAATCCAAAGACCAGGTAAAACTTACCCCACCTGTAAAGGTGGCTCCATCAAGCCTTGCGTAATCGTTGAAAGAGGCAGAGGTAATGTAGCCCTGCGAAGTGACCCAAGACTCCGTAGCGTAGCCAGTCAGAGCAGACGAGTCGATGAACCCAGAGGGATTGCTGGCATCATACTTATCATCCAAGGCATCTTGGAGGTCGGTCTGGTCAGACAGAGTTCCAGTGATGTTTCCCCAGACAGAAGCAATGCCAGACAGGTCTGAAATGGTAGCGAACGGATTGGCCGAAGAAGGAGAGTCAGCACCATTTAAAGCACCAGCCACATCGGATCCAAGTGTTTCAACGCCAAGATTAGGCCAGATTGCGTCCAGAGTAGATGCGTCAGGGTTCTGGTCAATGTCACGGCGGACAAAGCGAGCGTTTGCCACCTGTTCAGACATAGCAACACCAAGAGGAAGCGGCTGGATTACTCCATCGGAAACGACGTCAGCGAAGACGTTACAAGCAGTCTGGATTAGGGTGTAACGCTTGTCATCAATCGAGATTGAGATTTCAAGCATCGTAGCCTTACGTTCAGCACCAGCCAGGAACTGATGGCACTCGGCGGTAGCAAAATTGATGGATCCAGAATACCCGTTGTAACCAATAAGGCTTCCAGAGGCCGTAAGAACGCTGTCTTCGGCAATCACGATATCCCACTGATACTGACCAGTAGCAAAGACCTGTGCTGGGGACAAGGCGGCGGCGATGGAAGCAGGCGACGCATTGTAGGACAGGGTTGCCGTCTTAGTGCCGTAAGCAATCGTGATGCTACCAGCCTTCGGTTGAGGTGCGATGCTGACACGCCAGATGCGGTTAGTGCCGTTCCATGCTTGGACTTCGCTTACAGTTACGGCAGGAGTTGGTAGGGCCGTCCACGTCGTGCTAAGGGCAATCGGGTTCTGTCGGAGTTCGACGAACACAATCTGACGATGTTCGGCACTGCCAGTCTGGACAAGGCTGATGGACTCGTAGGAGGACGGGGTAAGGGTGTCAGATCCGATGCCGATAGCAGGCTTCAGTCCGTAGGTGTTCCAAGTAATCGTATAGCCATCGCCAGTCTTGGAGACGGCGACCCCACCTTCGGAGGACACTTCGGTAAGGGCGTTCAATGCGGCGGCGACTTGGGTAGTCGTGGCATTGTATGGCATAGGCCCAGTTTCGGTCGTTCCGACCATCAGTTCCCAGGAGCCACCAGTAGGGTATGTATTGGTATCACCGACCGCAACAGAGATGGCCGCACCCGCTGGGAATGGGACTTCGACGGGGGACGTGCCGACCCCAGCGGATGCGACGATATGAAGTTCAAGTTGGGCTACGTTCCCCTGATAAAAGGACGGAGCCGCCGCCTGAATGAAGGCGTTTTGGTTAGCCAACAAGCGGTTGGCGTCCGTCGCCATCCAAAAACGATAGGTATTAATAGCCATAGTCCCTATCTTGGCCTTTAGTCAAGAAATGGTCAAGACGGCATTGTGACCGAGTTAATCGTCCAATATGGGGTAGGCTCTACCCACGACCCATCGTGCTGAAACGAGTAAAACATAATACCTACAAGAGCGTCAGCATCTTGGTTATCTGGGAACATAGAGTCATCTATGGTCACATTGAAGTCTAGGGGTGGGTTTACCCCGTCAGTAATCGTCAGGTTTACCACGGCCCCACGGAAGGTATCCCTAGTGGCGTGGAAGTCATACCCTTGGTCGTCAGGCTGGACTGGCTGGTCGGCAGAGTCCCAAGACCCGCAATAAACGAGTTCAGAGTATCCTCCGTCTTCTTTGCCAACAAAGTACCCAATTCCAATAGACAGGAAATTGTCAACTTGGTACACAGGAGGAACCCCAGGTGGGCTGACAATCCTATCCAAATAATGCACGCCTAGGCACATCGTTGCCGAAGTACCAAATCCATTAAAAACCTTAAAAGGAAAAGCCCTGATGAGTGGATTAGGGTTTCCTATGGCTTGCTCATACCCTGCGTTATGAGGCGTAGGAATAATCCCTTTTTCGCTCCAGTTTGAATTGTACGGAGCGATGTATGGGAAATACTCTCGATATCCAGTTCCCTTGAACAAAGGGGAACGCAGTGCGGCCCAAGTCTTCTCGGAGTCCTTTCCGATATTTACGTTGTCTGATGGCATCAGACCTGGGCGTAGTAGTAGAACGCCTTTTCGGTTTCACCAGCACCGACTTGGATGCGGTCGCCCCAGAGTGATCCAGTGATGAGTTGTTCTGCGACTCCATCGACGATGCGTGCGATTGCGACGTGGGATACGTCCTTCGTGGAGTCGGGAACTTCTCCGTCCTCGATTTTGCTGATGGTAACGCCTCCTGGGAAAGCCCTGTTCTCGCTGTCATAGGCCACCTCAAGGTAGATGTATCCGTTGAGAAGCGTGAACGTGTCCTCCATGTTGGAAGGAATGACGTTATTTACCATGCCCGTACAGATTGTGAACTCGGCGTATTCCTCTGCAACATAGGACTGACGTTTGACCTGGAACGGGAAGTCGCAGGAGTTGGAGCAAGATCCAGCCATGGTAAAGTCAGGATTAATTTCGGTTTCTCCGCCCATAGTATTAACCCCCTCCCAAGTGACGTCACCAGAGAAGTCCTTGCAGGCCGTGACATTGGATTTATTGATGATATCCTTCCAAGAAGGGTCTGAGTCCTTGTTGGCATTGTAAGGGTCGTCTTCTTCTGTTACACCATCCTTGTTCATCAACTGCGTCATTCCAAGTTGTGCTTGGACTTCAAGGTTGATATCTCCTGTGTGGTACTGGACTACCTCAAAGCGATAATTGAAGGCAACGACAGCACTGGTATTAACTGTAAGAAGCGGGATTGTAAGACCCTGCAAGGCGTTGATAAAAGTTACAAAATACTGCCCTTCAAGTCCCTTTGATACCTGTACGTTCCCATTAAGGCCAGGGATTGAGTTAAGGCATCTGAACATAGCCAACTCATCGGACAAGATTGCTTCAGTCGTAGTGAAAGTGCTTACGACAGGAAATGGGATCACAGATGCCGCAGGCATAGAAAGCGGAGGAACGACGGCAGAAATTACGGCCACTCCGCTTGCGGCATCTCCATAAAAGTTGATTGCTTGAATGGAATTGCAGACCCCAGGAATACCTACTTGCTCGATATTGACGAAACAACCGAACGTATTTGCGACTGGGGTTAAGGTAGCGATAGCCTTATAGTTATATCCAATCTTACGAGGGTTCATCCAAGTAGTGTGGCAGTGTCCCCAGTCTCCTGGCAGTTCTGTGTCAGCCGCCGTGTAGCCTTCCATCTTCTGCACGTTCATCGTGTTCTCGTAGATTGACGGGCCTCTGTCCTGCTGGATTTTATTGAAGTCAGTAGGGTTGGATTGGGCAATCAGAGCGAGCGTCGGCAGGTTCTTTGTCGCTGGTTCTGCAATCGGAATGTCCTCAAATCCCTCTACATTGGTGTCCACGTCCCACTTGAACGCAAGAAGCGTAAGCGGGTCGGCAGTATCAAACAGCCTGTAACCTCCCCCACCTTCCATCGTAATATTTGAAAAAGAAGGCTCTGGGTCAAACGATGGGTTAGGCCACATCTCATTGTAGTCAGTCCTAGTACCTTCTGGGCAAATCTGAACCTTCTGGAACCAAGCCTGTTTGATATGGGTGAAAGCACCAGTCTTGATGGTTGGCATATTGCTCTGCGTGAACGTGCAAGAGCCTGTTGCGATCTGAAGGTAACGCTCGTTGTTAACCTGTGTGATTACGCACTGGAACGGGGATGTATTGCCTCCCTCATCTACGTTCTTCAACTGTGCTGGAAGCGGGGGGATTGAAGGCTGGTCAGAAGAAGAACCGCCACCAGGAAGCGTTAGCGAACCGATAAAGTTCTGGGTGATTTCCCATCCTCCGTCGATAGGGGGTTCTGCTTCTGGCTCAGGACTGGTGTAGATTACGCTACCGATTTTAACTAACTCCCAAACTGCGTCAGCGACTGGAGGAGTTCCTGGGAACACTACTGGGCAGGAAGGCGTGTAATCAGGAATTGCTACGATAATCGGAGGAACATCAATCGGTAGGTTCGTGGCCTTGAAGATGTAAATGCCGATAGGGATGCCAGAAATCTTAGGAACACGGATACCTCCGTCACCGATAAAGACAGAGTTCTCGTCGTCAATGATTGGGAAGGTAGGCAGAGCAAACCAGTTCTCAATGGTTGTCTGGGTCGTGCAAGTATCGACAGGGATTACAATTTCTTGAAGCAGTTTTGGCTTCCAGACGACCTCACCTTTGACGACACGGATAATGGAGAAGTCGCTCGTATTCCCAAGGACTTCGTAAGGCTCAACGAAGATTTGAAACTGCTGGATGATGCTGTTGTTTTCCCTTGAGTCCTGCGGGATATACATCCCGACGCCTCCGTTGGTCGAAGTAAAAATAACGCCATCAGACGGGCCGACTTGAGCCTTGTCCGTAAACGTAGCCAACTTGTTGAACGTCTTGGCGTAAAGATGATCCCCAGGAGACATACCTCCAGAGGCGTTGTTAGAAAAGCCTTCTAATCCCATTATTGTTGAGAGGTTGGCTCGGTTGCATCAACGGGATAGATTTCATCATCCCATCCGATGATACCACTCATCATAAGGTCGGCCTGCACTTTGTATAGGCCACCATAGACTTCGACGGATGCGTTCGTGCAAAGATAGGTTCTGTCACGCTTGACGCCTTCAGGAAGGATTACAGGCAAGTCACTGTCGTAATCATTAAGGAGGGTGTTGTAAGGCGGAGGAAGGTTGATTGCTCCGATAGCACCATAGTTTGCCCAACCGACACGAAGGATGGTCTTCTTAGCCAACTCAGCGTTGTTAGTGTAGCAAAGACAACGCAGGGTGACACCTGGCTTGAAGTATGACTTTACGCCAGCCTTCAGGTTAACTGGGTCTTCTGTGTTTCTGGAAGGAAGGAAACCTACGAACTGATACTGCGTAAGTTGAGTACCATTGGTAGTCACCATCGCAAAATGAGCCTTGTTAGGGTTCTTCTCAGGATCACTTTCGTTGGCAAAGATGTAGGCCGCAGGGCCAGCAAGCGGATGAATGTTGTAGCCAATCTTCTCGCACTGGATTTTGCTGAAGTTTGGATGCGTCTCAATCGGATCTTGTGACGTCGTGCTGGATACCTGGACTTGCGTGATGGTAGTATCAGCGGCCCCATCAATACCGCAATAATCTGCCGTAACTGTGCATACTCCGTCATTAGAAGAAGCGACTGCCTTGTGCAGAGTCATATTCTCCATGTTGGTAATCGGAGGTGCGTCGCCTCGCTTGAAATCGGTCGTGATATCGTACGACTTGTCAGAGTCTGCGGTGAACTTCAACTGCATCGTGACGAGGCCGAAGCCATCGTGCTGGACAGTCCAGTTCTTCTCCATCACATACCTTTCATTGATATCAACGCCGCTTTGCTGATACGAAATGCCGTTTGGCTGGTAGATTGGGAATGTCATATTATTTGGCTACTGGGCCGTTAGTGTCTGGAGGGGGAGGCGTGTTAGTGCTTCCGCCAGGTTGGGAGTTTGCAATCTTTTCGACAGCGGAAGCAGTACGGGCGGTATTGTCGGCAGTCTGCTGGGCGAAGTCAACACGGGAGATGGCGGAAAGGACGTCACCGCCGCCCATCTGTTGCATCTTGGAAGCGGCCTGAAACACTCCGCTTTGTAGGTTCATACCGCCTTCTTCCTTAATCTTATCATCAAAGGCGGATACAATCTTCTTATCACTTTCGGAAAGTTTCTGCACATCTCCGCCACGCATAGCGATGAAGCGTTCACGGACAGTCTTAGTGTCTTCACCAGCACCTCGGATACCTTCACCAGCCGTAGCCTTTGCTACAAGACCAGACTCATCCATTCCTAGCAACTTTTTAACCCCAAGATTATACGCCGTAGCAGGGCTAAGGAATTGAGCGTATTCTCCAAGCCTAGCACTACTTGAAAGAAGGGTCTTTTCTGCTCCACGATTTGCTGGCTTTAGTAGTTTTTCGACTGCTTCCTTTGCAGACACGTCACCAGACTCAACGCCCTTTGATAATCCACCAGCGGCGTATTCTTCAGACTTCGTGTAACCAACCAGGTCTTCAGCCGCTTTTGCGTAAGCGGTTTCCTTGATGCCAGTAAATGCACGACCAGCGGCGGCTGAGGATGAGATTGTCTGAGCGTCAACCTTTGGAGCCTGTTCAGCAAGACGTTCGATTTCTGCGGATCCGTTGCGAAGCATCGGGATCATATCCTTGAAAGAACCGCCGAACAACTGGTTTCCAAGGGCCGCCATTTCAGCGGTTTCGGCGTGCTTCTTGTAAGCATCGGCCATCTTCTTCAGGACGTCAATAGCACCTACGCTATGGTTCTTTACGTTATCTACATTGATACCGAGCCTAGAAAGTGCGACAACGCTAGTTCCGCCATACAGGGCCAACTTGCCTAGTTCCTTGTTGGCATTAGACATAGCCCCAGCAAACGTCTCAAAATCGACGCCAGACATTTGTGCGGCGTATCCATACTTCTGGACTTCTTCTACGGTAAGACCGCTTACACGAGAAACCTTCTCAATCTTCTGGGCGTATTCGATACCACCCTTGATGGCATCGACATACATTTCTGCGGCTTTAGTAGCCGCACCCCAAGCAGTCTGGATAAGATTGATGCCACTCAGTGCATCAGCAAGTCCAGATGTGATATCGAACTTTGCTTCATCCGACCATCCAGACTCCCAAGGGAGTGCCTTACGTCCTCTACCACGACCGCCGCCACCAGGAGAAGGCGGAGTAGGAGTGGGCGGAAGTGGGGGAGGGCCAGGAGGAATGGGTGGCGGCTGTGGTGGACGAGGCCCAGGAGGGGTGGGTCCTGGGGGTGTAGGCCCAGGAGGGGTAGGTCCTGGAGGGGTAGGTCCTGGAGGAGTGGGGCCAGGAGGCGTGGGGCCAGGAGGCGTAGGAGTAGGCTGTGGCTTAGGGGTTGGAAGTGGTACGTTTTCCAGACCCGTGGTGTCGGCCACGAACTTGATTTTTACTTCGTCGGAACTCATCGGCGGCGACGCTTCTCCTTGGCGGCTTTAACCCGTTCTTCCATGGCCTCAAGATGCTTCATAGAGTCGATATCTTCTTGGGTAAGAATATGAATGTCACCTCCATCTGCGATCACGTTGGCAAGATACATCCACATAGCCTCAGACTCAGGCATAGTCCAAGCCTGTTCATATCCGACTCCATTACGAGTAAGGTTAGTTACACAGGCCAAGACGATTGGGATACCCTTCGTTGCTGACGTATTCTTCTTATCCCAGATTACAGGCATATTGTCCTGCATGACCATATACTCTGACATTTTAGCAATTTCCTTTTGGTACTCTGAGTTATCAAGGAAGATTTTAACGAACAAATCTTTGTCCGCTTTTGTTGCCACAATTTGAAGCATCTCTTTTAGGTCGTAGGTGGACAGGATGCGTGCGGCGATGATTAGATCTTGAGGCGAAACAATCTTGTCAGGCACAAGAAGCGGTGAGTCGATTTCCTGCAACAGAAGCCTGTGCCGTAGGCACATAGGCTTCAAAACACGACCGCAGACCTCATACTCTAAGGTTGAGGTCTTTACGGCGTGACTGAAGCGGCTGTTGATGCCGCCTTCCATTTAGGCGATTTCCTGGTACTTGACGCCTCGGATGGAAAGTTTGCGGTACTCCTGATTGGAGCCGCGATCGGTAACTTCCTTCACGATGAACGACATACCAGAGTAGGTAAGGGTACTACCAGGAAGAACGGAGTCCGTGACCTTAATGACGCCTTCGATGGTAATCTCATTACGCTCGTCGTCTAGACGATTGGTAATAACACGACCCTGTTCGTCCATAACTTCGACGTCGAGGCCGAAGCGGACAGTCCAAGAGTCGGACTGGACGACGAGGCCCACAACTTCATCGTAAGGGCCAAAGATAAGGGCTTCTCCAAACTCGTTAAGTGCCATAGCGGTAGTAGTATGACTATGGCCTTATGTCAAGGAGACGGGGGTAGGACTGCGACCATGGTGTAGCAGACCTTGTTTCCGTAGTTTCGACTGTGCATACCTTCCTCGTCAGACTCGATCCAGGAGGCATAGAGTTTGCCTTCGCCTACGTTCCAAAGGTCTTTTAGAGCATCCAGGTCGGCCATCAAGCCGTGAACCTTGCTTACCCGTTCCCTATGCTGTACCAAGGTGTCGTCGTCTGCGGACGAATAGACGTAGATATCAAGGTTTACGACGTAGTTGCCAAGATTGTAGGCCCCAAGTTCTTTAGGGGGCAAGGCATTGGTCGAATAGACCACGATGGTCGGCAGGCTACGGAGGGAGTCCGTGATGCCCTTTACCACATTGGTATCGGTGATATTGGCGGCGAGGTAGGCTGAAACCTTATCCTCGATAATTGAACGCATTAGGTAACTCACGGTGTAACTTGTAGTCCTTTGCCGACCCCAGAAGTGGCGGCGAGGTGAAAGAGTGTGTTGGCGTTTCCGCCCTTGACAAGTTTATTAACCATCTCGACACGCATGGCGTATGCACGATGGTAAAGGCAGTATTTATACCAATCAAAAGTATGCGGCTTATATTGGCCGTGAAGACCCTGTTTGCTGTTTCCAACCGTTACGGAAGGAACAGTTGGGTTCTGAAGTTCATTAATCTGGATACCAGTACCCCATTGATTACCCTTAATCCAAGCGGCAGACTTGATTGAGCCTAGGTCTTTTGAAGCGGCAAACCAAGCGGATTTTAGTTCTCCGACACGCTTTTCAACACGTTTAGAATAGGCCAGGATCTCGGCTCCAGTATCTCCGATAACGCTGATTTTACCCTTTTCTCCAGCCGCCTCCATGTATTTAAAATAAGTAGCACTCTTATTACCACCACGGGTACGTTCGTGGATACCTTGGATGTTTCCAGTATAATAGGTAGAAAGGTCGATACGGCTGGCTACTCCAGCCTGTTTCTTGGCATATTCCCACTGTTGGAACTTATACCACAGGCTTTTTCCTGGATACATATCACCCCTCAAAAGCCAATCGGGGATTTTTGGTTCTGGTATTTTTTTCTTAGCAGCAAGCCAAGCGGTGAATACACCTTCATTACCATACTTTAAAATCTGACCAGCACCGACGTATGCTAATGGAATAAAGATACCTTCAATCTGACTGCGAACTCGGTCAGTGCCATTGTATCTTGCGGTCTGGGAAATGCCATCCTGACCCATTACGCCATCTGGCTCTAAAGGATAGACGTAATTCTGCATATCTTCACAGAAAAGCCTAGCCTGTTTCTGGAGTAGTTTAGACGCACTGCCACCCATAACACGGCAGTATGCCGCCAGGTGCTGTTGAAACTCCTTTTCGTTAAGGATTACGCCCTGAAGGACGGTTACTCTCATTGTTCCTTGGTCTGGACTCTTGCGATAACCCAGGACGCAGGGGGGCGATTGGCGATGGCTACGATGCGGTAGTCCTGACCTGCGTAATGTACGATATTTCCATACACGACTAGTCCAGGATTGGCGTCAGCAAACGACTTTAGAACCTTAACCTCAAAGGTTGTAGAGTTAAGGAAGCCACCAGTCTCCATGTCCTGTAAAACCATCGGCTGACTAATCATAGCCTTAACAGCAATAGGAGTTCCGCCAGGAACGGCCTTGATGGTCACGTCCTTGCCAATCTCAGTGAGAATGGAAGCCGCATCAGCGGCGAACTCTGCCCAGATATCGGCCATACCAATTGCCCTCGGTCAAGGATTGGAATATAAAAAAGAAGAAGCCCACCCCTTATGGGATGGGCCTCTCTGCATTGTGCGTCGGAGGGGACACTTGCCCCTCCTAGAAACCTTAGTCGAAGGTAATCTTCTGGAGGGCGTCGGGGTTGCCCTTGCCAGAACCGATGAGCCAGTTGGCCGACAGTTTGTGCAGACCAGCCGACCAGTCGTACCAGTAGCGGAGAGCGTACGAGAACTGGCTGTCCGGATCCGTGACGATGGTCTGTTCGCCACCACCAGTGGTCGGGGCGGCAGGAACACGGGTGACGACCACAAGACCTTCCTTGCAGGAGACAACACCGTTAAGACCAGCCTCAAGACCAGCGGCGTCGAAGCCGTTGTATTCGTAGAAGTCGATACCGTGGATCATGCCGAGGCGGTTGCCACGGATAACGTCGGACGTACCGATGGAGAACGCCTGAGCGATAACGGGGTCGGAAATCAACTGCTGGTAGGCATCAGGAGAGACGAGGGCCGCACGACCTTCCTGGGGAAGATTGGCGAGCGTAAGGCTCTTGGCGATGTTGGAGACAGCGATACGGTTGAAACCAGACTGAGCACCATTGTAGCCAGACTCAAAGGAGTTATCAACCTTGCCGAGAACCTGGTCGAACAGGGACTTGACGACGGCGTTAGCCATCGGAGCCATGAACAGGCGGCGGAGGCGTTCCAGCGAAAGCGTGGCAACTTCGTAGTCGGTGAAGGCGACGGTGACGTGCTTCTGGTCAACCAGAGTCACGGGAACGTCGGTGGACACCGCATCCGAGGCGACGAAGCCAGTGGCTCGGTCATAATTGGCGGCGGTGAACTTGCCAGCGTAGCGAGTGTGGACGGTCGTACCACGTTCGGCAACATAGGCTCCGAAGTCGGTGACGGCGATCTTAGTGAGAGGCTGGAGTTGCGGGACGAGCGTCCGCAGGGACTCTTCAGCGACGAGTTGGAGGGTTAGGCCCCCAATAGCGTTAGACATAGTAGTTTAGGGTGAGTTTAGGGTGAAAGATTAGCGAAGGCCAGAGGCACGCAGGATGGCCGAACGGTTCTTGGTGTAGAACTCGGAGGCGGCCTTGGCGTCCTTCTGCTTCATGGCGGCCCATTCCTGGGCAACTTCGTCGTCCGTCTTGGCTTCGGTGGCGGCAACGGCGGGAGAAACTTCAAGCGGCTCGACGCCGACAGAAGCGGCGATCTTTGCGGCCTTCTTGCCAGCGGTTTCAAAGGAGGCTTCGATAGCGGCCTTTTCCTTCATAAGAGCCTCGGCCTTAGCCACGGCGTCCTTGAGAGAGGCTTCCAGGACAGCAACCTTAGCCACGATTTCGGCGGCAAAGGTTTCCTTGGCGGCTACAGCGGCGGTCAGTTCTTCGACCTTGGCATTGAGGGCGTTGACCTCAACGGCCTTGGCTTCGGCTTCAGCCGACTTACCAACAAAGGCTTCCTTGAGGGAGTTGAGACGTTCTTCGATGGACGACATAGCGGATTATTGCCAATGGCCTTATGTCAAGCGTAGTCCGAGATGATTACGTCGGAGATGCTATTGACGATGCCAGTAACGAAGCCCTTTTCTGCGGCTTTCTTAGCACCGAAAGACTGACCTTCCATATCCTCGTCCTTGACGAATGTACGGCGACGTTTAACGGCGTTCTTGAAATCAGCGTGACCTTCATCGACGTCGTTCTGAAGATAGGCACGCTGGTCGTCAGAGAGGCTAGTTCCTTCCAGACCAATGGCCTTGTATTTGCCAGACTGAATGACCTCCATCTTGACGCCTTCCATGGCGTAAGCCTCTGAGACGTCTGGGAAGGCCATGAAGATGCCTACCGATCCCACTTCAGCGGACTTCGTAACAGAGAAACGCTTTGCCTGAGAAGCCAGGTAATAGGCGGCAGAGTGGACGCCGTTCTCGCTGAAAGCCTCGGTGAACTTAGAGCAGTGATAGATTTTCTCTGCAAGTTCCTCAAGTCCATCGGTGTTGCCGCCAGGACTATCTACGTCAAAGACAATCTTCTCTACGGAAGGATTGTGTGTGGCTTCATGCAGATTGGACGAAATGTCATTCACGTCCACGGCGTTGCACATCTTCTCAATATCAGACAGGCCACGACCGATGACTCCCTTGATAGGAATTATGGCGGTCTTTCCGACAATTTCCATCTTCGGTTGTTCTCCGAACATCATGGCGAGGATTTCCTTAACATCGGACGCCTTGGTATCGACGTTGATTTTGAGGTCGCTGACGCTCTCGACATAAGCCTTGGCGAGCGTCGGACTAATCATCAATCGCTTGCTGGTCTTTAGGGCTTGGATAAGGTTTCGCATGGTAGATTATTCGTCTTCCTCTTGGGGTTCGGAAGTTTCTTCGGCCTCATTCTTGTCGGCTTCATCTTCCTCGTCCAGATCAACGTCTTCGTCTTTTTCGCCTTCTTCCCCAGGTTCTTCACCTGAAATGTCGGCCAGAGCGACGTTGGTAGGCTTGATGAGCATCCAAAGCGGGATATCGAACTCCTTTGCGGCATCGACGTAAGCCCTTGCTTCGCAGGCACGCTGACGAAGCATCTCGTTGAAGTTTTCTCCTTCCTCAAGGCAATTTTCACCGACAGTCTTGATGCCAAGTTCGATATCGGCTCGGTTCTGAGCCGCATCACGGCCAGCATCGACGGTGACACGCTTCGGGGTAGTCCAGTTGACCTTGTTCCAGTATTCACAGGAAGGAAGTTCTCCAGAGGCAATCTTGCTACCGATTACATAACCCCAGACAGGGGTGAGGAAGCGATTGACAAGGACTTGCTGGAGGTGCTGGAACACTCGGTCGGCCTTGGCGACGATGAGACGCATCGAAGCACCAGAGGCGGCGGACGGATCGTAGATGAACTCGTAGGGGAGGACGCCAGCAACGGAGTCACGGACAAGATACTCGATGAAGCCGTTGAACGTCTGGTTCGGTCGGTTGGAAACAAAGGACTCAAGTTTCTCGCCAGGTGCAAGGGCCAGGATCTTGCCGCCGATGAAGGTAGAAGCCTCATCTGGGTTGGTAAGACCATTACCAGTGACGTCTTGGGGACGCATACCAAAAGCCTCAAAATCAGACTGTGCTCCGTCAAACTGGGCCGTCTCGCGTGTAATCGTGCGAGTAACGTCGCTGTTCATTTTGACAGCAAACTTCTCAAGACTGACGATTTCCAGCATATCAACGATGTTGTTGATGGCGTGCTGAAGGGGGCTGTACGCTCTAGCACCTGAAGCGACTTCAGGCTGATAGACGTGCATAACAGCGGTTGCAGGAACTCTGCGGCTAGAGCCGTCCGAACGGATTACGTTATACCAATCAGGCTTACCATACGGGCCGAAATGGATGCCATCCACCTCATTAGGCGGGGGAGCACCACTCTGGTTGCTTCCGATGCGGTGTGACTCAAGTAACTGGATGCAGGGTTCGCCTGCACCATTCTTGGTCTTTATTGGGAAGCACTCTCCGTCACGATAAACTAGACGGGCGATGATGTGCTGGAGTTCGTAAAAATTAAAACGGCCAGTGATATCGCAAGGGATGGAAGCCCATTCTTCAAAGGCATCCTCATACTTCTTGTCGAGCATCGCATCGCCAGTACGAGCCTTTGGCTTGATGCCAGAACCTACGGCATACATGGCCATATTAGCCAGGATTTCACGAACGACGCCTGCGTTCAGTTCCATCCACCGCATCTTGCGGGTGGTTTCCAGACGGTCGAAGACCGTCATTGTCTTCTTGAAGTCAGTCGGCCAAGAAGACCAGATCCAGGAACGCTTGTTCGAGAACTTTGCGGACTCGAAATTAGAGAAGATACCAGGACCGCCAGTGGCCTGTTTCTTCAGTTTAGGCCCAACCCCTTTGGAGGCTTTGGACTTTCCAATGCTTTTTTTAGACGCCATATGCAATTAAAGACCTCGGAAGTTGTTGAGCATATTGCCCACACGAACTCGGTCGATGCCGCCATAGACCTCTGGCAACTTAATCTGGAGTGCATAACGGCACTCAAGCAGGATAGTCGGAGGGTCAATAGGCCAGTCCTTGCGAATGTCCGTACCACTGTCGCGATACTCCATAATCGTCTTACCTTCAGTAACAAGTGCGATTGCTTTGGCTCGGATGGCTTCAATCTCAGCCACCTCTAGGGTCATAAAGATGCCCTTGGGTGAGGTCGAGCCTCTGTAATGCACGAAAGCCATGTTGTAATTGGCCTTTAGTCAAGAATGGGCCTGTACCCCTCTGCCAACAACGACCGCTAAGAGCCACCCAGCGAACAAACAGAGGGATACAGACTTAATCACAGACTTGGAGTCTCGGCAGGCTTGTCAACTGTCTTTTCGTCAACAGCGTTCTTGTTTTTGCCTTTACCTACGAGACGGGCCATCAGTGCGGGTAGTATGCCGATAGTCTCGCAGTCCCAAATGTGATTAGGGCGATCGCCAATCTGAACCCAGATAGGCTTACCAGCCTCGGTTCTAGTCCTATGCTCAGACTGCATCATCTTGCGGTATTCGTCCCCTGCGTCCTGGGAGTAGGTATGATGCCCAGCCCGTCGAAGGCGGGTGAGCGTATCCTTCAAGATAAGATTGGAGAACATGAACATACGGCAGGACTGCTTTCCTACTTGGACGACTTTTGCTGGGGCGTAGGGTCGATAGGCCATCTTAATCCCGTAAGGAGTCTGAACTTTCCACGGGAAGTCGGTGTTACCAGACCCCTTTGTTGCGTTCCAGCCGTATGTGGCACAATTCCGATAGACTTCCTCCATGTTCGGGCCATCTCCAGAGTCCACAAACGTAAAAATGGGGGCAACCTCATGTCTTACCTGTTCTGCCCTGACTTGCTCCCAAGTATCGACATAACCCCACCAGATGAGGCGGGACTTACCATCGTGACTCCAGGATCTAACAAGGCAGTAGAAGCCCTTACGCTGGACGTCCACGGACATAAACCTAAGACGGGCGAAGTTGACGTTATCCATCTGCTCCTTGGTGAACGGAGGCGGCTGTACCTTGCCATTAATGTTTGCGGCCTCGTCCAGCCATTGTTCTCCCATCAGGTATCCGCTAGGTAGGACTTCCCCTCCACCGTCGTCTGGCTCGTCGCTCCAAGGCAAGGCAAGACGCTTCATCTTGAAGTCTCTACGCTTAGACTCGTCACCGCCGCTGTCGAATGATTGTGCGGCTTCGATGCACTCCACGGCAAGGTCGCCCCAGGACAGACCCCAGAGCATGGACAATGCGTTAAAATGAAAACCCTTCCTGTCCTTAGGTGCTGAGGGGTTCATAGGGACATACTCAGGATCACGAACCATCTCGGCTCGTACGCTGTTTCTGTCTAGGTGCTGATGCTTGCAGAACTTGCACTCATAGGTCGTGTTAGCACGAACCATGTCCAAGTCCCACCCAGTAGGGGTCTTTGCGGCGTCTGGATACTTTATCTGAACCCACTCGAAAGGCTGACGCTGGTTACAGGAAACGCACTTGAAGTTCCACTCACCTCGGTCGGTCGAGTTGAAAAGTTCCGTAAACTCGTCGCCGTCCACACCCCCCTGCGAGACGAACACGGACTTCCCCTGCCACTCGAAAGCGGTTCGTCGTGCTAACGCTTGCTTGAGGTGGCCTTTCGGCCACTGCCAACATTCGTCACCTCCAAGAAAGCGAATTGAACGCCGTTGGAGGTTTCGTTCGTTATTAGCACCAAGCACCCAGGTAATATTTCGCTCAAACTGCGTTGTGTGCCACTTATTACGGTCGATTTCAGATATTCTGTCCCTAGTTGCTGGCGTATTGTCCCAAAGAGGTCTGAGCCTTGTCTGTTGCCAGTCTTGGGCGTTGAGGTCGATATCTTGTAGCAAGAGCATCGGGCCAGGTGTGCGTGCTGGGACAAACGCCGACCACAGTTCCAGCACCATAGACTTACCTGACTGGACGTTGCCTTGGACGACGATTGTTTTGATTTCTGGGTCTTGGAGGGCACGAAGGATGGGGATTAGGTAAGGTGTGGACTCGACCCTGAAAGGGCCAGGTTGGGGCGAGTATGGTACGTTCTTTATGTTCTTCTCAAGCCAGTCAATGATATCTGTGTCCTGGTCTGGTGCGAGCAGTCCACGGAGGATGTTCTCAAACTTCGTCTCCATCTTGGATAACCTCGTCTGGTTGTTCTGACTCTTTTGGTTCTTCTTCGGTAATAACGATTGGCGTCTCCACGACGCTTTCCTCGGCTTCCTCTACTTGTGTGGACAGACGCAGGAGCATCTTTGTGATCTCGGCATCAATGGCTTTCATGGCAGTACCTGGAGAGTCAGGATTAGCCTTGGTAGCCACCTTCATGGAGAACTGGGTAAGTTCGTTGCGGATGGACAGGATTACCTTCCCGAACCGTTCGATGGCCGTCTGGGTCTTGATGTATTCCTTTGCGGCGATGTTACGGGCGTGCAGTTCACGCTCAAGGGCCACCAGGGTTTTTACCAACTTATCGTAGGTGGCGTAGGACTTCGACTGGTTCGTATCCTCGTTCCGTAGGTCACGGAGGTACTGGTCATACGCCCTAGCCTTCAGTTGGCGGTGACGTTCGACGATATCAGCGAAGTTCTTGTCTGTGCTGTCTTCCGTAAGAACCTCCGTCTCCGAAGCGTCCGCCCCACGCCTAGCACCTCGCGAATGATACCACGCCTCGGCATCCTCGATGCTGGAAGTAGGCATACCCTGACGGATGAACCCGTTGATGGTCTGACGTGCAAGGCCGAGTCGTTCGGCTATGTCGATGGGGCGGACGCTCATTTCTT
>ENA-UPTJ01000261-UPTJ01000261.1-marine-metagenome-genome-assembly--contig:-NODE-261-length-34311-cov-9.364695_pt1 | contig 34311 bp, 29 predicted proteins | sample MGYA00238168_ERZ767080 | MGnify/ENA primary metagenome ERZ767080 (study PRJEB28935, sample SAMN06266237) | marine metagenome | isolation source: Columbia River Estuary | place: USA:Columbia River Estuary... | reverse complement strand
TATAGTAATTTAATGAAAAATTATAAAAGTTTATCTGAAATATATGATATTGAAGAAGATAAGGTAATTAATATTCCAAATTTTTATAGAGAAACAGAAGAATATAAAGTAAATTATATTTTACCTACAAAATCTGATCCAGAAATGATTCCTTGGCATTTAGATAGAATTATTAGAAGAAATTTACCATTAAATAATACTTATAAATATAATACAAAAGGAAGTTGTCATCAAAATGAAAATGTAGATATAAGCACATATATTGTTGATACTGGTGTTGATATTTCTCATGATGAATTTAAAGGAAGAGTAGAATGGGGAGCAAATTTTGTTGATGATAAAAATTTTGATTGTCAGAGCCATGGAACTCATGTTGCAGGATTAGTTGGGTCTCAAAAATTTGGTGTATGTGTTGATGCAAAAATGTATGCAGTAAAAGTTTTAGATTGTAGAGGTTCTGGTTCATTGTCTGGTGTTATAAAGGGAATAGAATGGGTATATAATCAACATTTAGAAAAATCTAAACGGAGTAATAAGACTGTAAAAAGTATTATAAATATGTCATTGGGTGGTGGAACTTCACAAGCATTAAATAGAGCAGTTGAAACATGTGTAAAGGATAATAATTTTTATGTAGTTGTAGCTGCAGGAAATGAGAATCAAGATGCGTGTAAAGTATCTCCTGCAGGAGCTAAAAATATTTTAACGGTAATGGCTAGTGATAAAGATGATAATAGAGCATGGTTTAGTAATTGGGGAAACTGTGCTGATGTTTATTCACCTGGTGTAGATATAGAATCAACTATTCCTGATGGAAATAGTGCTGTGTATAGTGGAACAAGTATGGCTACACCTATTATGGTTGGTGTATTAAATCATTATTTAGATATGTATCCGAATAATAAAATGGAAGATATGATACGGTTAGTTGATAAATTATCAAGTAAAAATACAATAAATGGTTATAAAAAAGAAACCAAGAATAATTTAGTATATTTGAATAGAAATTAGAAACAATAAAAAATGAAAATTTTATTAAACTATAAAATTTAAAAATGTCTTATAAAATTTTTCAAATTTGTGTTATTAATCCAGATAATGTAGATATGTATCAAAATCATTCGACATATCATGAAGGTGATTCTGGATTAGATATTTTTATGGTTGATGACATTGAAATTTTACCAGGAGAAACTAAATTAGTTGGATTAGGTATTAAATGTCAATTGATGTCAAAAAACAATATTTTTTCATGGAATAGACATTATTATAGTTATATGATGTTTCCCAGAAGTAGTATTTCTAAAACACCTTTACGTCTTGCAAATTCTATTGGACTATGTGACGCAGGATACACAGGTGAATTAAAAGCTCCACTTCATAATACTTCTAGTGAACCTTTTACAATTAAAAGAGGCGAAAGATATGTTCAATTAGTTGCTCCAAATTTATGTCCTATAAAATTTGAATTAGTAGACGAATTAAGAAGTACTACTAGAGGATCTGGAGGATTTGGATCAACTGGAAAATAAAAAATTATTACGAGTGATTTAATTTATTTTTTTTTATAAATAAAAAAAATAAAAATCAACTTAGATTTATTAATCGATTGTATATCTACAAATTACAGAAATATAGTGAATACCTGTTGATGTACTTTGAAATTTTATAAAACCTCTTGGTGTATTTTTTTGTGCTGCTCCAAATGTATTAAATAATGGTACAACATCATCATCATCAACATAACCACTAACAGCACAATTTAATTCTACTCTATTTGAAAATGGATTTATTCTATTTGGAATAGAAAAGTCGAATTGACAATTAGAACTTTGTACTGTAGGAATAACATTAACTGAAAATGACAAAATAGCTTGATCAGATAAAATAATTAATTTTTGATTGGAAATAGTTGTAATAGAACAATTTGTAGTATTTGAAAATGAAATAGAAGGAGTAAAAACTGATCCAGATGAATTTATTTTACCAGTTACATAAAGATCTCCTCCTATATAAGTATCCTTTTTAATAGCTGCGCCTCCAGCTAAAGTAATGCCACCACCAGAAGTAATACTGGTAGAGTTTTCTGTACTATTAATTATAATTCCTCCAGATACTATAATTGAACCTGTTGTTGAATTAGAAGCAGGTATTGTTGAAGAAAAATTAATTGATCCGTTATTATTAATAATAACACGATTAGTATCATTTGTATTAAATATAATAGAACCAGTTGTTCCAGAATAAAACTTGATATTTCCTGCATCAGATATATTAGAATTTCCATATAATACTAATCTAGATCCAACACTTGAATCATCTGTGTTACTAGATCCAGAAACTATACCAATATAACCAGTATTATCATTTGTTGAGATAAAATTGTTAGTATTTAATGTTAAAGGAGAATTAATATTAGATGTTGTATTAATAGCAATATATCCAGAGTCATTAATAGTTAATGCTTTTGAAGAATTATTTGGTGTTTGATTTGTTGTACTCCAAGCTATTGAAAATTGATTATTAAGACTGTCACTTAATAAACTAAATTTATTGTTAGATGAGTCTTCTGAAAATTCTACAAAAGATGAATCGTTAGCATTGTTTTCTAGTTTTATGCTAGCTGTATTTTGTTTAATTAATAATGAATTATTAGGATTTAATTCAGTTGTACCTATAGCTATATTATCACCAACTATTAATGATTTTCTAACTCCCATTCCACCAAGTGTAGTAAAAGTTCCTCCTGAAGTAGAACTTGAACTATTTTGTGTATTATTAATACTTATTCCTCCAAGTAAAGTAAAACTACCTGATGTAGAATTACTAGATATTGTTGTATTACTCAAATGTATATTAGCAGCTTGTATACCAACGTCTTGATGTTTTTTTACAATGTTGTTTTCATTATCAAATGTTGTATAACCAAATTTAAATGTATCATCTGTTTCATCATAATATGTGGCTACATAATGATTATTATATAAAGAGATAGTATCATTTTCAGATGGATTTGTAGAAGTCCAAGCAGAATCTATTTCTGCAACTCTTTGTGATCCATTATAGTTAACAATTTGTCTTACTTGATTTGAATTAAATCCAGTATTAACTTTTATCCACCATCCATTATAAAAATTGTCAGTTGCATTTGCAGAATTACTAAATTTAATTTGAGTAGAATTTGCTGATGATTGATCTGGTAAAGTATCTTGAAATTTATGTGTATCAGAAATTACATCTCCAGTATTTGTATCATTTGACAATTGATAACGTTGATAAAGAGAACCAAGATTTCTAGATTGAGTTTCTGTAGTATTAAATCCAATAATAGGAAAGTTATCAGCAAATTTTACTGTATCACCTTGTGATATTAAATTTCCTATCTTATAATTAAAATTACTAGTATTTTCTATAGTATTAAATGACAAAGTCCATGTTAAATTATTATATCCACTTGATGATCCATTTGGAAATGAACCTGTTCCTTCATTAATTGGAATAAATTTAGTGTCAGAATTATAATTGCAAAAAACATTTGATGAAGAATTGGCTGGTAATCTAACAAATAAATGGAACTTATTTAAATTATCTTTATAAATATAACAAGCTAGTTTATTTGAATTATCGATTTCTAATATATTTCCAGTTTCTTCATAGGAAAATGAATTATTTGTTCCATTAATAGAACAAGTTAAATGTAATCCAAAAAGTTTGGGATTAGCAGAATTTGTTTCATTAGCACCATATACAAAGTTTATATCACAATAACTTGTAGAATCATCATTTAATTTTCCAAAATACTTCCATAAACTAGTTCCGTTTGTATTAGTAATAGTTTGAACGAAGCCATTTGATGAGAATTCTAAATTATCAATTGCTTTAACAATAGATGATTCTACTTTTCCACCAATATAAACGTCCTTAGCAAAACTTGCTCCACCTGATGATAATAAACTTCCTCCGTTAGTAACACTGTTGGCATTATTAGTATTATTAATAGTTATACCTCCAAAAGAAATAATAGTTCCAGTTGAATAATTATTAGATACTGATGTTCCAGTTAATGTCAAGTTATTTAATTGCAATTCATTAGTTATAAGTTCACCAGAAACATATAAATCTCCTCCTATTGCAGCACCACCAACTACACTTAGTGCACCACCAGATGAATTATTTGTGGAATTTACTGAATTTAAGATGGTAAGACCTGATGAAATCAAAACTCCACCATCAGAAAAAGTTGAAGATGTTGTATTATTGCTATATATTTTTCCATTAATTTGTAAATCTTTATTAATACCTAATCCACCAGATATGACAACAGCTCCATTTGAAACATTTGTAGAATTTGTAGTTGATGTAACATTAATATTTCCAGAAGTAATAGTTGTAGATATAATATTAGATGAATTAATATTAGAATTTACAAACAATGAATTTGTTGTAATATTTTGTCCTACAATCAAATTTTTATGAATATAACCTCCACCTAATGTAGCCAAACTTGAAGATGAAAAATTAGTTACATCTTGTGAACTAGTTAAATATAATTCTTTTGCTCTTAATGGAATATATTCAGTAACATTTACGATTATATTAGAACTAACAGATGTATATCCAAATGTAAATTCATCTGTTGATTCTTTATAAAACATACCAGCAAAAATATTACCAGTTGTGTCAGATATACCATCAGAATATCTTTTAATTAATAACCCACCATCTGCAAGACTTTGTGGTGCACTATTTACAATAATTAAGTTATCTTCTACAGTAATTGTTTCTGTGTTTAGAGTTACAGTTGTTCCATTTACAACTAAATCACCACCGACATGTAAATTTTTTTGTATACCAACTCCTCCATTAACAATAAGTGCACCACTATTAATATTAGATGAGTCACTTGTAGCTTCTATAGTAATGGATGTGCCAGCATTAAAATAAATATTTCCTCCAGTTCCCTTAATATAATTCGAATTATTGGAACCAAATTGAATTGGTTTATTTTCTATAAATATAATTTTAGAATTACTACGAATTTCTAAATTATCTTGTGATTCTATAGTTAATTGATTTGAATTATTACCAGATATTCTTTGTAATCCAGAATTACCAAATTTTATTCCTGTATCTACTGGTAATATAATATTTTGATTAACATCTGGTCTTATATAAATATTATTTCCAGATTCAATAAATAAGTCATTTGCAATATTTGCGTATACTTTTTGTGATGTATTATAAAATGACAAATATGAATTTATAGGTAAACTAACATATTTATTTATTCCTGGTACTAGTTTTATGTCTTGAGCCCCAGTAATTACCATATTATTTGAATCATCTGTATATATTTTTTCATTTACTGTAGAAAATGTTATAGGGATTTGATTAGGAACTCGAATACGTTTTCCAAATGATAAATTTAAATTAATGTCGTTATTAGATGCTAAAATTAAATTATTAGAATTATCTGCAGATATATTTTGTCCAGTATTTCCAAAATTTAATGTTGAATTGACAGGAATATGAAATTTAGTTGCTGTTAGATGAGTATCTCCGGGACTTGTAATATATAAATTATTAGTTGTAGTATAAATACTGCTTTTATTAGAGTGTGAATTACCTCTTAAATATATAGTTCCTTCAGTAAAAATATCTTGTTTTATTCCTAATCCTCCATTTAACATTAATGATCCTGTAGTGCTACTTTCAGAATTTGTTGTAGAATTAAAAGTAATATTATTTTGAATAATATTTGTTGAATCTAATCTTTTTGTTGAATTATTCCAAATCATTATACCATTAGATAACGGTGTATCTTCTCTTGTTGCTACAGCTTGAGTATTACTAATTACACCAATTCTAAATGTGTCATCGCTTTCGTTAAATACAAATCTGTAATTTTCAGCTGTACCACGTTCAACTTCTATACCAGCTTGATTTAATGTTACGCCATTTGCAGTTTCTAAACGATTAATTAATATAATATTGTCTTCAATTTCAACTACATTTGTATCAAGAATTGATGTATTACCTTCTACATATAAATTACCTTCTATTGTTGTATCACCTGTTATTTGCAAGTTTGCAAAAGTTGGAGAATCACCTGATGTAACTCCTTGATTTACAAAATTACTAATTTCAGTTAATCTTCCGTATACATTTTGATAAATGATTTTATTATTAATAACTGGCTTTGGCATTGCCAATGTCTTTCTTATTTTAAGATTACAAAAAAAGTTCCAGAATAAGGCGTGTTAACAAAAATTATTATTAAAAAAGTGAATTATTCCCTGAACTTGAATAATAATAATAAGTTTAATAAATAACAACATCATAATAATGTTTAATTTTATTAAAAATATTATTATTTATTTATCTGAAAAGTTTAGCTATTTCCCAAACAATAAAAAAAACAATGAAGAAAGATTACAAAAAGAAATAGAACAATTTAATGCAATTAATAATATTATTATATTATACGATTTAGATTTACAAAATCAAAAAACTGAATATTTGTATAAAGGTATTCATTGTTGAAAAGTCACTTAGTTGTGATTTTGTCTTCTTTATTTTCTCTAGTGAAATCTAGCATTTTATCAAAGTGACTCAAAGTTAATTAAATAAACTAACTAATTATTTTATTTAATTAAAAATTGAAATATTTATATACTACATACAAGTAAATATTTAATTATATCACTAGGTAAGAATGTCTAAAAAAAAGACAATTGAAGAAACGTATAAAAAGCTATCGCAAAGAGAGCATATATTACATCGTCCAAATATGTATATTGGAGAAATCAAAAAAACATTAGAAGAAATGTGGGTATTTGACAAAGAAACTAATAAAATGATTAAAAAAATGGTTGAATATAGCCCAGGATTTTTAAAAATTTTTGATGAAGTTTTGACAAATTCTTTAGATCATACTGCAAGAGATGATACTGTTGATAAAATAAAGTTAGATTACGATATCAATACTGGAGAAATTTCAGTTTATAATACAGGTAAAGGTATTCCTGTAGTAATTCATAAAGAACATAATTTATATGTTCCAGAATTAATTTTCGGTCATTTATTAAGTTCTTCAAATTATGATGATTCACAGAAAAGAATTGGAGCAGGTGTAAATGGTATTGGTGTCAAATTAACAAATATTTATAGTAAAAAATTTATAATAGAGACCATTGATTCTGATACAGGATTAAAATTTATCCAAGAATATACAAATAATATGGAAACTAAAAGTCAGCCAAAAGTGACAAAAAATTCTGGTAAAAGTTATACAAAAATTACATTTTTACCTGATTATCAGAGATTTAATATGTCAGGGTTAGAACAAGATACGATTGGGTTGATTAATAAAAGAGTATATGATTGTCTTGCATGTACAAATAAAAACGTGAGTATTTTTCTAAATGGAGAAAAACTAAAGGGTAAAGGATTATCTGATTATGTTAAATATTATTTTGATGAATCTTATGAGTTTAAAACATTTTATGAGGGTAATATACAAAAGATTAATAATATAGAATTTATATGGGAATATATTATTGTTCCATCGGATAAGTTTGAACAAGTGTCTTTTGTAAATGGGAATTCTACGTATCAAGGTGGAAAACATGTAGATCATATTACTTATCAGATTACAAATAAACTTAAAAATCTTTTAGAAACTAAAAAGAAACTCAAAGACATCAAACCAGTTTTAATTAAAGATAAATTGTTTTTATTTTTAAGAGCAACAGTAGTCAATCCACAATTTACTAGTCAAACAAAAGAACAATTAACTACCCAATCAAAAGATTTTGGATGTAAAATAGAAGTATCTGATAAATTTATCGATAGACTTTGGAAATCACAGATTATAGATGAAATAGTTGAATTTTGTAAACTCAAAGAAACGATGGATTTAGCAAAAAAGACAGATGGATCAAAGAAAAATAAAGTATATATTCCTAAATTAGAAGATGCTCTTTGGGCTGGAACAAATAAATCAGATGAATGTACCTTGATATTAACAGAAGGAGATAGTGCGAAAACATTTGCTATGTGGGGACGTTCAGTTGTTGGTCCAGAAAAATGGGGAATTTATCCCTTAAAGGGAAAAGTTTTAAATGTTCGTGATGCAACAGTCCAACAACTGGTAGGAAATGAAGAAATAAATAATGTAAAACAAATTGTTGGTTTAAAACAAGAAAAAGAATACAATAATACATCTGATCTTAGATATGGTAAGATTATGTTACTTACAGATTCAGATGTGGATGGATCACATATTAAAGCGTTATTTATAAATTATATTCATGCATTTTGGCCAAGTCTTGTGAAATTAGATTTTATTAAAACATTAAAGACACCGATTGTAAAAGCAGTTAAAGGTAAAAAAGTATATGAATTTTTTACACAACAAGATTATAATAAATGGACAGAAATTACAAATACAAATGGTTATAATATAAAGTATTACAAAGGATTAGGAACATCAAAAAAAGAAGAAGCACAAGATATTTTTCGTAGAGTTAATAATTTATCAGTTGATTATTATTACAAAAATCAAAAATGTGACGAGTCTATTTTATTAGCATTTGAAAAAGATAAAAATATTAAACCTGTTAAAAAGGAACAGGCTGATGACGAGTCAGAAAACAATATTGATGTCATGATAAAGTGTACAGATAAAAGAAAAGCTTGGTTGAGTAATTATGATAAAAATAGTTATATTCAAATAGATGAAAATAAAGTAAGTTATCAAGATCTTATTCATAAAGAACTTATTCACTTTTCTATTTATGATAATTTACGTTCTATTCCAAGTTTATGCGATGGTCTAAAACCAAGTCAAAGAAAAATTTTATATTATATGTTAAATAAAAATATTACACAAGCTATAAAAGTTGCTCAGTTATCTGGTTATGTATCTGCTGAAACAAGTTATCATCATGGTGAAGCATCATTACAACAAGCAATTATTGGTATGGCTCAAGATTTTGTTGGATCAAATAATATTAATTTATTATTTCCTGATGGAAATTTTGGTAGTCGTTTAAATGGTGGTAAGGATGCAGCTAGTCCTAGATATATTTTTACATATTTATCAAATGTTGCTTCACTTATTTTTAATAATCTTGATTCACCATTACTTAACTATTTAGAAGATGATGGACAAAAAATAGAACCAGAATGGTTTTTACCAGTATTACCAATGGCAATTATTAATGGATGTGAAGGAATTGGAACTGGATATTCAACATATATTCCACCACACAATCCACTTGATGTTATTGCTAACATTAAACGTATATTAGAAAATAAAGATCCATTACCAATGAAGCCATTTTTCAGGGGATTTGGTGGAGAAATTATAGAAACTGAACCTGGACAATATATTACAAAAGGAAAATGGGAAAAAACTGCAAGTAATCAAATAAGAATTACTGAATTACCAGTTGGAACTTGGGTAACATCATATAAAGAATTTTTAGAATCATTTATTGAAACTAACAGTAATACTGGAAATAAGAATGCTACAAAAAAGAAAACAAATACAAAATTTGTATTAAAGGATGTCAAGAATAAGACTACAGATGAAAATACTGGAATATGTTTTATAGTAGAATTTAAAAGAGCAGATGATTTAGAAAAAATGATAAAGTCTAAAACAATAGAAAAAGATCTAAAATTAGTTCGAAGTTTTAATACAAATAATATGTATTTATTTGATGATAATTTGATTCCATCTAAATACAAAAATGTGAATGATATTCTATTAGATTTTTATGATATTCGTATTGATTATTATGTAAAAAGAAGGACGTATATATTAGATAAATTAAAAAAAGAATTAGCGATATTAGATGCTAAAGTAAGATTTATTGAAGAATATATTAATGGCAAAATTGAAATAAATAGAAAATCTAAAGAATATATATATTCTTTATTAGAAGAACGAGGGTATCCTGACTTTGGAGAAAGTTATGATTATTTAGTAAGAATGCCAATTTTATCTTTTACAAAAGAAAAAATAGAAGAATTATCAAAACAAAGGGATGATAAGAAACAAGAAGTAAAAATCTTGAAAAATAAGACAGAAAAAGATTTATGGTTAGATGATTTAGAAAATATTTTAAAAAAATTAAATTAAGAATTTGATTAAATTGTAAACTTTTTATTTTTTACTTTATTATTATAGAATTAAGATTACTTACAAAATCTAATATGGAAAAAAATAATAATAAAATAAATTCGCTAAATGATTATTCTTTTAAAAGAATATCAAATCCAAGAGAAGAAAAACAAAAAATTTTAGAAAACGTTGACTCTTTTAATGAAAAAACAAAATACTTTTATAGTTGTCCTGCAAAAGCACCTGAATATCAAGATCATGACACTGTAATAGAACACGTAGATAATATGTTATCAGAAATTAGAGGAGATCCATGGGTATGGATGTTTGATAGCAATGGATTTGGTGTAAAACATTATTTGGAAATTAGAACTGCACAATCATTAGCAAAATTAATATCTGATAAATACAGTGATTCACTTCAACAAATAGTTGTGTTAAATCCTAGTTGGCATATGAGATTAACATTAAATGTAGTTTGGCCATTTTTATCAGATAAAATCAAAAACTCTATTTTAATAAAATAAGTTAATTTCTTAGACTCAAACTTGGGTAATGTTACAAAAAAATGAATAAATAATTAGGTTACACTACTATTATAGGTAAGTCCTTTCTTTTGGAAGTATTAAATAGTCGCTTCGCTTGTAAAAATGGATGAATTTAAAAAAAATACACCAATATATATTATAGATTTTCTTAATATATTTTCTGATTTTAGAGAAATAAAATACAAAAAAGAAAACGTTGATTTCCATTCTACAAAACATCTTAATAAAGAACAAGATACTTATGATTTTTTCAAATTATTTTTTACAAAATATATTCAATATGTTGGTCTTAAAAGAAATAGTCCATTTATTTTTATAATGAAAAAATTAAATGAATATGAAAAAATATTAAATGATATTCTAATAAAATATTCACAATATGATATTAGCTTTCTAATAATTGAAGATAAATATAATAATGATATTTTAGATAAAAATAAAGATGATTTTTTGTGTCAATATATATTTTATACATTTAGAAAAAATAATGAATGTATTTTAATTTCAAATGATAAATATAGAGACAGACATAATTATATAAAATTATTTGATTTTGATATGATAATTAGTTTATTAAAATATAATAACAATAATAAAAAAATAGATAAAATTAATAAAACATTTACTATGAATAAGAATATTCAAAATAATTTATTAAAACAAATTTTTACAAGATGTTCTATTCCAAAGAATAAATTAAATAATATTATCTAAATTTCTTTGATTGTAAATATCTTTGAAATGTATTCAAAAAAATATTTTTTAGAAAAAATTTTGAAAAGAACAGATTTTTCGTTTCTTTTTGTATTAATATAAATATTAAAATCTTCTGATTTTAACATTTCGTATAATAAAAACATAGTATTTTTATTACCATAAATAATATCATATTCTTTGTTTACATATAATGTATCATGTTTAATAGGATATAAAATAGGAAATGAAAAATGAGATTGTAAATAACATGGATTAAATTGTAATATTATTTCATAATTTGATTCTGAAATTTCTGAATTTGTTTTATCGAATACGTTAGTTAAAAAAAATAATAATTTATCATGGTAATAAATAAGCTTTGAGTTAACTTCTTTTTTGACTTCATTATCATAAGTACATTGGTTATAAGTTGGAGTTTTTAATATTTTAGAATCTTGAGAGTTAGGTAAAATAACGTCCAAGTTATATTGTTTGATAAATAAATCAAATTTTTTTTGATATTTAGATGAATCTAATTCTTTCCAATTATACAAACACATTTTAGGTATAGGTATATTTAAATTTTTATGAGAATATTTTATAAAGTCATGAGAATCATGTGATTCTTTAATAAATTTTTGCAAGAGTAAATTTGTATTTAAATTAACTTGTGATATGGATGTATTTATAAAAATATGAGAAATTATATAATTATAATTATCAAGAGTATCTAAACATTTTGTTAAATTGTCAATATCTAAATTTAGTACAAGAGTTTGTATTGTGAGAATGTCAAATTGTGAAATTATATTTGGAAAATTAGTAGTAAAAACAGATTCTGATTTTAAATTAGAACCAGAGTTTGAATTCAAGGATAATTTTAAATTTGAATGACAATATAATTTTTCTTGAGTTTGATTATTATTATCTGTTATAACTTTTGAAATCAATTGAACATTTTTAAATTTCATAGTTCCTATAAAATTTTTGATTAAATAATCTATTTTTACTTTTCTGGGTTCTATTAATAATATATTATAATCCTTGTATTGTTCAATTTGTTCAAGTGATAAAAATCCATATATAATTACACATTTACTCATTTATAATATTTATAAAAGATTATAATTACCTAATATAATAAATTTTGATAGAAAATGTGATAATAATAAAAATTAAAAATAATATAATATATTAATTATAAATGAGTAAAATACCTAGTATTGAATCATTAATACAGGAAAAAAATATAAAAGACAATTCAAAACAAGAAATATTTAATATAGTATTAAAAAAATGCATAGACAAAATAATATATACAAACAGACATACTGATAAAACTTTTGTTATATTTGAAGTACCTAAAATTTTAATAGGGTATCCAAGTTATGATATTAATTCATGTATTAGATTTTTAATAGCAGAATTAAGTAGAAAAAAATATTTAGTTAATTTTATAGAACCATTTTATTTATATATAGATTGGGGATCATTGTCGATAAATGGTCAAAATGTAGCAGGTTCAAGTAATTTAAAAGAACAAACTAAATTATTATTAAAAAAATTTCCTGGATCAAAAATAGAATATGTTTACGAAGATTCTGTTGCACCAAAGCTAGGAGAGTCCTCTTCAAAAATAAAAAGTAAAAAGAAAAATAACAAGTAAATTAATTAATAAATTTAATTTATTTGAATTAAGAAATCATAGAAAGTAGTATTGCTATTATGAATATTGAAAATTGAAATGTATATAATGTTTTTGTATATCCATAATTATCATATCCTAATCCATATTCTCTAGTTTCTCCATTTGGCTTAAAAAAAATTTGTGGTTTATAAATGTAAAGTAGAATTGTAATTAATATTATATAAATAATTTTAGTATAGATGTCTTTAGAAAACATTTCGCTTATAATTACTTAATAAAATTATTTTATTGATTTATAATATTAATCAATAAAATAAATAATAATTTATGGAGAGGCCGGGTGATTGGAATACATTACCAATATATAAAAAAATTCAAATTTATGGAAAAAATTTAAATGAAGATTATGCAAAATATGTTAATAAGTTAGAAGCAAAAAAAATAGTTAAAGAAATATGTGGTGAAGACATAGAAATTCCACGAGTAATAAAAATTATTAATAATATACAAGATGGAATATCTTGTCAAGATTTAAATATTAATCATATTATAAAAAGTGCTCATGGATCTGGTTGGAATATTAATATAAGTGAAAATACAAAAATAGAGGATGTAATAAAAAGATTAAATTCGTGGAATATGAAATTCAATCCATTAAATGAGAAACAATATAGTTACATTAATCCTACATTTTTTATAGAAGAAAAAATAAATGATAGTGTAATAGGAATAACAGGAGATGCATTAGTATATATGATAAGATGTATACATGGTAATCCAATTAGTATTAGTGTAAAATATAAAAAAACACAAAACAGTTATGATTTTGATTGGAATTTAAAAACACCTACAACACAAACACCGATTGGCATTATTATTCCAAAACCTAGAAAATTAGATTTAATGTTAAAACTTGCGAAAAAATTATCTAAACCATTTGAATTCGTAAGAATAGATTTTTATATTGGAGAAAACGATTTGATTTATTTTAGTGAATTTACATTTACACCAGCTGCTGGATATCAAGTATTTGATTTGGAAACTGAAATGTATCAAGGGTCTTTATGGAATTAAGTTAATTTGTTAATTTTGGCGTGCATATAAAATAAATTAATTTCCAAGGAATTTTTCCATTTTTATATTTTAATATTTCATCTACGCCTATTTTTAATTTTGTATCTGTTAATTCTATTAAATCTAACCCAAACAATAATTTACAAAATAAATAAACATCTTCATGATCATCGAATATCCAATCATAAGATTTAATAATTGTATTGACATTAAAATTTTGTTTTTCAAGCAAACTAGAATCATTTTCATCAAAAAATGTGGCTTTATGACCACCACTATTATATTCATCTACAAAATAATCAAGCCATAAAGCTTGATTAGAATTTTTTATTACATCTCCTATTATTAGTTTTCCATTAGGTTTTAAAAGTCTATGAAATTCATTATATACAGCTTTACGTTCGCTTATAGTTAAATGATGAAGACTAGCTAAACATATTATTTTATCAATGCTATTAGAATGCAAAGGGATATGATCCCATGAACAATATTTTATATCAATGCCAGTATCTTTGTATTGTGTAAATCCTATGTGTGTATCATAAGCAATATATGTAATATTCAATTCAGGATTTATATAATTATGTAAAGGTATTCCTCCTGCAGGAATATTTAATAAAACTTCATTATTTTTCAAGTTTAAGATATCAAGTGCTGTTATAAATTCATTATTTAAGGCGTTTGGATAATTTTTTACAGCTTTTAAATATGATTCTATTCTATTTTTAAAAGATTTTTCATAATTCATTATACTTGAGAATTTATTTTATATAAATTATATAAATAAAATAATGAGACGAATTAGATTTATTAAAAATTATTATCAAAAATTTTATTATTATCAAAATTATCAAAATTTTCAAAATAGTTTTAATAAACAACTAAAAACACAGACACAGTCAAAAACACATACAAAACCAAACTTGGGGAATCACCCACAAGCAAAGGCATTAGCTGGAATTATGACAACATTATTTGCATGTTCAGAAAGTTTACCATTTATAAATAAAATAGAATCAAATGGCATAATTGAATTGATAGCTAAAATATTTACAGAAGGTGAAAATAAAAGTTCTGGTGGTGAGTTCGATGATAAAAAATTGAATTAGTGTTCATACTATTTACTAATTACTAAATACTAAACAATCGCTATGGAATCTAATAGTTCAGATTTATTACATATAATTCCTAAGAATAATACTAACATTAATGTAGATAAATTAGAAGAGAACAAAAACTATAGTAGTAATGAGACTATAGTTAAAGTTATGGATACAAAATATACAACACATTTAAAGAGATCTGTATGTAAAAAAATTTTAGGAAGTGGTGGATTTTCTATTGTAAAATTATTTCAATGTAAAAATGAGTGTGAAGGAAGGAAAATTTGTGATAAATTATTTGTAGTAAAGACATTAATTAGATCAAATGATCAATTTATGAATTTATCAGAAAAAGAGATTACAAGATTATGTAATAAAATTTTTGACACAGAATTTTCAATATGTTATAATTTAGATCATCCTAATCTAATTAAAGCTATTGATATGGAACCAAAAAGTTTAAGTATTATATTTGAATATAACAAAGGAATAGATTTTATTGATATATTAAATAATTGTGTAGATAAAAATACAAATAAATATTTAAGATATTTTGACAAATTCATTGATGGTATTGAATACATGCATAATAATAATATAGTGCATTTAGATATAAAATTGGAAAATATACTATTAGAAAAAGAAGTAGTTAAATTAATTGATTTTGGAACTGCAAAAAGAATAACAGAAGATGAAATGTTTATAGGAAGATGTGGAACAGAAGAATATATGCCTCCTGAAATGCATAAAACCAAATATTATAATGCAAAACCTGTTGATATTTGGTGTTTGGGAGTGGTATTATATAATATTATTTATGATTATATGCCATGGGAATGTGCAAAACTATCTGATGTATTTTTTGATGCGCATGTAAAATATTTAGAAAAATATGACAACTTAAATCCTAGATTATTTGAAAGTTTAACTGTATTTGGGTACAGTAAAGAACAGGAGTTATTAATATTTAAACTTTTTATGGGTATGTTACATCCAATTCCTGAAAAAAGAATGAATATAGAAATGATAAAAAAAATTTTTTATGAGTTGAAATTAAATTAAATTATAAGTTTTAATTAATTTTTTTTATTAGCTTATTATAAGTAATAAATTACCAAAATTTTTTTTAATCTTTTTAAATAATGAACATTGAATTAAATAAAGAACAAGCTCCAATTTTTCATCCTAGTTTTTTTGAATCTCCTGATTCACATACACCAAAAGAAGAAAGAACATTGATGACAATTAGACAATTACGAGGTCAAAGATTGACAAATAAAAATGTAGAAAATATGGAATCACCAGGAATACATAAATTTACTGTAGATGATAAAAAATTATCTGGGAGTAATACTAGACATTTATTTAAAAATTTATATGGAGAAACATTATTAACATTTTTGTTTTTTTCTGAAAAAAATATTAACAGTATACAAAATTTAATAAAATATTTAGTATTCAAGGAAACAAATTATGTTGTAGACAAACAATCAATAAATGAATTGCTTATAATTATGAGAAGTATATTTTTAGAATATAGTGCACATCCACCGTTAATAGATGAAAAAATGTCAGAAGAAACTAAACAAAAATTATTTAAGAAATATACAGATGAAGTTGCTAGATTAAACGATATTGTAGTAACTAGTATTGTACCTAAAGTTATTTCACAATTACAACAATATTTAGATTATTTAAGAGATGCAAGTTCGCAACCATATGAAATAGAAACCCCAAAAAATGAAAGTATTACTGGAGAAAGACAATATAGAAGTGTAACACAAGTATTATTAGGTGGTAATTTGTAACAAAGTAATTTTTGAGGTAATTAATTACGTTTGTTTTGTTTAAAAATAACATTTTTATTAATATAAGAGAGTAATAACAATGTTAGATTCTATAGATAATATTAGTAAAACTTCTTCAAGACGATCTTCAAATAGAAAACAAACAAAACAAATCGAGTCAGAAGACATATCTATCTCGCAATTAGAATTATTAGCAAATAAAAAAAAATTACGTAAATCTACAGAATCAAATAAAGTATCTTCGACGGAAATAATTTCTGAAAAATTAAGAAAATCTATTAGTGAAAGTAGTAAAACATCATTATCTGATACAGATAGTTCTATAAAATATAAAAACAAAAAGCAATATATAGAAAGAGAAAATCAAAATGATTCAATTAGAATGGAAAAGAGTGAGTTATTATATAAATTTAGTAAAATGAATGTAAAACAAAAATGGAGTTCTTTACATTTAGATATGAATAACAGTTTAGAAGAGATAAAAAATGAATACGAAAGAGTTAAAAATGAGATGCAATCAGATAGATCAGTTGCATTTCTTAAAAGGATGTTACTTCTTGGAGTTCAAGGTATTGAAATGCTCAATACTAAATTTGATCCATTAGGTGTAGATCTTGATGGTTGGAGTGAAGCTATGGGATACTCATTAGAAAATCAAGAATATGATGAAGTTATGGCAGAATTATATGAAAAATATAAGGGTGCTGGACAAATGTCTCCTGAAGTAAAATTAATCTTTATGATTATTAGTTCAGCGACAATGTTTACTGTTACGAAAAAAATTACAAAATTAGATTCAAGTAATGCTTTTACAAATTTTATAGGAAATGTTTTAGGAAATCAAAAGCAACAGCAACCTGTGCAAGTAAAAACTCAAATGCCACAAAATTTTCAAAATATAGGTTCAACTAACGGAATGATGAATAGAAATTCTGATTTTAGAGGATCTGAAACATCAGAAGATATGATGCCATCAAAAATGTCTGGGCCAACAAATAATTTTTTAGGACAATCAAATCAAGCTGACAATGTTGATTTGGAAAATATACTTAAAACAATGAATGTTAGAAAACAAGAAAAAGAAATGATAAAAGATGAATCATCAGATGACATTTTTAAAAACATTCCATTATCAGGACAAAAGAAACGTGGTAGACCAAAAAAGACAATGGGAATTAGTAAAATGTAAAATTATTTTTTTTTTTATAAATAAAAAAATAATTTAATTATTGTTTATGTTTACTTCTTGATTTTTCTTTTTAATTCTTTCATCAATTAATGTAAAGATAGCCTTTGTTAAAAATGCATTAGTTACAACATTAGGATCCATTTTGAGTAAATAAGATCCGTTCATCATAATTACATAAAAAATTGTAAATACAACTATATTATATAGATTTGTATCATTTGCATTTGTAATTTCCAAATAAATAAATGCTAGAATAATTCCTTTTATTATATCTCCAGTAAAAGTTTGTAAATCTATCATAATATATTTAAATATTTCTATTTGAAATTACCTTTTATAATAAATTTAACAAATTATTTTTTTATTTGTAAAAAAAATAATTTTAAAGTGACAATTTTTTTAATTAATTTAATTATCAAAATTTTATTTATTAATAATTAATAAGGAAGTGAATATTCAAAATATGAGTTATTCATATATTAAAAGTGTTTTCCCAAATTTTGAAATATCTAATAATTATACAGATAAACTTTATAATAGTTTAGATTTTTTTTTATCAAATGGAAATGGTTTGCAAACTACAAAAAAAGATGTAAAACCAGATAAGTTAACTCCTATTCCTTTTAATGGAGTTGATTTAGGAACAAATACAAGTACATTAACTAGTTTTGCAAAAGATGTACTAAAAAATTCCAAAGAAGAAACTATTAAAATAACGGAAACAAAAATACTTGAACCAAAAGAACAAAAATCTGAAAAGTTTGAAAAGTTTGAGGGTGAATGTAAAGATTTAGATTGTAATGCTTATATTAAACATGTAATAAATTGTGATAAATGTAAAGAATTATTTAAAAAACAATTAAGCTTAAGTAATGGAGAATATGACAAACAAGAAATTATGGAATTGGCTTCATATATAATTTTTGGTATATTTATAATTTTATTAATTGATTATATCAAGAAAAACTAATCAAGAAAAACTAATCAAGAAAAACTAATCAAGAAAAACTAATCAAGAAAAACTAAATAACTAAATAATCAAGAAGATTTGAGAACGTTTAGAAATATTTATTATTTTAATAGGAATAATAAGTATTATTTGATAGTAAATGGATGAAAATGATTTATTAGCTACAAATCAATTTATAAAAGAACCAGAATTAGATAAAGAAATTCCAGATGAATTTAATGAGGAATTTAGAAAATATTATAAATCTGAAATTGAAAAACAAGAAGAAAAAAAAATCAGAGAAAACGTGGATAGAATGTCAATTAGAAGTGTTCATTTAGATGAAGATACTGATGCAAATAGTATAATAAATACAAATATTTATCAAAAAGAAGGTGATGGGATTAAGGGATCAAGTATTCATAGTAATGAAATAAAAAGAACAAAAAAGAATATAAAAACTTTTGTAAGTATTGATTCAAGAGATAGAAATAGAGTTTCATTTCCTAAACCAAATAAATTTAAAATTTTTTTAGGAAGAACATTTTACAATGTAAAGACAATTAAATTGGCAAGTATAGAATTTCCTAATACTAATGCAGTCATCAATAGTTCAAATAATAAGATATATTGGAGAAATCAACAAGATATAGATGAAGATATAATAGATAATGTTACAGGAACATATCCTATTTACGAGATGTCTGTAAGAATTGGAAGTTATATATCTACTTCTTTACAAAGTGAAATTTCGAATAAATTAGGATTAATAAGACGTGAAAATAATAATGTTTCTGCTGATTTTCATAGTTTTAATGTTTCTTTAGATTTAGATACAGATATTGTTTCATTAATTTCTTTATTAAGAAAATCTTTACCAAATAATCCATTTACATCTACTTCAGGTACAGGAACAATTACAGTAACTACAGTTGATCCTCATGGATATGAAGATGGACAAAAAATATATATATCTGGTGCAAAAACATTTGCCAGTATTCCTGCTAATATTTTAAATACTTTTCATATTATTTCAGTTGCATCAGAAACTGTATTTAGTTTTGAAGTTAGTATAGCAGCTAGTGAAACTAGTTTAGGAGGAGGTAATGTTGTCAAGTCTGGTATTGAGGCACCTTTTCAATTGTTATTTGGAGAAAACAATAATACTATTGCTCAAAATTTAGGATATCCATTAGAAAATAGTTCTGAAAGAGATAGAGTATTTATCAAACAAGTTGAAAATTTTCCACAAGTGAAGATAAAAACCATTCAAAATCATGGATTTCAGAATAATAATACTTATTTAAATAACCTAGTTCAATTTAGTGGTATTCCAAGTATAATTGGTTCAAAAGTATTAACAAAAGTAATAGATTCTAATACATTTTTGATTAATCATCCAGAAATTGAAACTATATTTAATACGGGCACAGTAGAATTTCCTATAGGTAGTGGAAAAATATTAGATATAGAGTCTGCTAGTACTGAGACTATAGAGCATTTATTAGTATCTACATTTACAGATCATAATTATAAATTTCATGATATTGGAAAACAAATAACATTATATAATACAAACAGTGATAATAATGGTGTAATTCCATCTATAGATGGAAATACTATATTACAAAGTGTTTTAACAAATAGTTCATTTACAATTTATGGAAATGTTTTACAAGAAATAAATTTATCAAGTTCAGAAATTGGAGATGGAGGTTATATACCTGTATTTAATCCTTTTACAACTAGTACTTTATCTATAACTGGTGCAGTATCTGGTTTATTTACACAATTAACTGTTCCAAATCATAATTTACGTAGTGGAGATTTTATAAGATTATATAATCTTATATGTACTCCTCCTATATCTAATTTAAATCAATATAGAGTTGTAAATGTTATTGATAGTAATAATTTTACTTTAAATTTAAATACGACAAATATAGTGAATGATTCAATTATTAATGGAGAAGCTAGATTAGGAACACAAATTATTAATATGTATTTCCCATCACATGGATTTAATAATATTATTAGTATCAAAAATACAACACAATCAGTTTCTCATTCTTCTGGGTCAACTTTAGTAGTACAAACATTTTTGCCTCATAATTTAAATGAACTTGATTATAAAGTAGAAAACAGTGGAATATTTGAAGGAAATAATAAACGAATAAGATTAAATAATACTAATAATGTATTAATAAATGGTGGTTATGGATATGATGATGGATTTAGAGTAATTAGTTCAGATACATTTATAATAAATAAAGCATCACCGTTAGTTTCAGAAATCACAACTGGAACAATAGGTATGTCTAATCAATTTTACTTATATGGAGTTTCTGAAGTTGACTATATTCCAGAAGATCATTTTAATAATATTTTATTTGATGTAAGAGAAATTATAGATGAAAATAATTTTACATTTTCTATATCAGGAGATTTTAGTAAAACATCAACTGATGGAGGTGGATCAAATGTTTATATTAGTAGTTTAAGACATGGATTCAGTGGTATTCAAGAAAATACAAAAAATAGTTTATTAAACAGATCTATTAACTTGGAAGGTGAAAATTATGCTTTTTTATGTTGTCCTCAATTATCAACAATGTTAAATACTGGAAATATTAAAAATGTATTTGCAAGAATAACATTGGATCAATCTCCTGGAAGTATGGTTTTTTCTTATTTAAGTAATCCGAAAAATTTTGATGAAGTCACTCTTGATAAATTAGACGAATTAGAATTTTCTATTATAAATTATGATAATACATTATATGAATTTAATGATTTAGATTATTCTTTTGTATTAGAAATAACAGAGGAAATTGATGTTACAGAAGCATTTAATTATAGTTCTAGAAGAGGAATTTCTTCTAATACACTTTCGTAAGAAGCAGTTAAATTAAAATTATTTTTTTCATTTATAAAAAAATAAATTTAATTTTAATAAATTAGTTAATAATCATTTAAAGAATATTAAATGGAAGGTTCATATTTATCTAAATATGGATATGTATTACAAAAACAAAATATAGAACCAGAAGAATTACAATTAATAAAACAAGAATTAGTAGGACGTCCACTAACAGATGATAAATATATGTTTTTTAATAAAAAAGATAATACATTTAAAGTTTATACAGAAACAAAAAATAAAATATATATTCCTAAAATGTATGGAATTAAAAAATATGGATATCCATTAATTGAAAATAAAAGTTATATTGGAAATAAGTTAGATAAGAAAATACCATTTATAGGATCGTTATATCCTATACAACAAGAAGCTTGTTCTAAATTATTAAATGAATTGATCGAAGGATCAACTGGTGGAATATTAAGCCTTGCAACAGGATTAGGTAAAACGATAAGTTCTTTATATGTATTATCACAACTTGGTGGGAAAACATTAATAATTGTTAATAAAATTTCTTTATTAAAACAATGGGAATCCGAAATTAAAAAATTTTTACCACAAGCAAAAATTGGATTTATACAGGGCCAAAAAAATGTAGATATAAATGATAAAGATATTGTATTAGGTATGCTTCAAAGTTTAGCTAAAATTAATTATCCTGATAGTTTATTTGAAGAATTCAATACGATTTTGCTTGATGAAATTCATAATATTTGTAGTAGAGTATTTTCAAAAGTGTTAATGAAAATTAGTTGCAAATATACAATAGGATTATCCGCAACACCTAAAAGAAGCGATGGTTGCGAATATATATTTAAATGGTTTATAGGAGATATAGTTTATCAGTCTACAGGAACAAGACGAGGATTGCCACCTATAATTAATAACATAAAAATTGACAGTAGTGAATATCGTGAAATATCTAGTGAAAATAGAATAACTGGTCAAAAACAAATTCAATATACATCTATGTTAAGTGAATTAATAACAATGGAAAAGAGGAATAAATTAATAATAGAAATAATAAAAGAAAGAGTAAAAGAAGGTCGTAAAATATTATTGCTTAGTGATAGAAGAGAACATTTAAAAATATTAAAAATATTATTAGATAAAGAATTAACAACATTTACATATGGATTATTTTTGGGTCAAATGAAAATATTAGATTTAGAAAAGAGCAAAGCATCAGATGTTATTTTAGCAACATATCAAGCTTTTGGAGAAGGTATAAGTGAAAAAGATTTAGATACTTTAATTTTAGCTACTCCGAAAAAATTTATAGGACATATAAAATCATCTACAAAAGCAGAAAGTGGAAAATTAGAACAAATTGTAGGAAGAATTTTCAGAAAAGAACATGTAGAAAAAAATCCTGTTATTATAGACTTTAATGATAATTTTTCTGTATATAAAAATCAATTTAGACAACGACAAGTATTTTATAAACAACATTTTAATGAAATCTTGTTTAAAGAACAATCTATAAAATTAGATGATATTACTTTAGATCAAATTAATATTAATAAATTACAAACAAAAAAAGATCAAACAAAAAAATTAAATGAAAAATTAATAACTGATTTTGTTATTGAAGATTACCCAGGTTTGGGAAATTACCCAGGTTTGGGAAATGAAGAAGAACTTAGTAAAAGTTTATATAATTCATGTTTACTTGAATAATTTTTTGGCTATTATAAATTAAATTATTTTCTATAAAATAAAAAAAATAATTTAATTAAGCTTGAAAAGTTCCAAATTCACCTTGTTCGAAACCAGACACTTTTGACATATCAAATTTACGAAGAGGATAACAACCTTGTTCTTCAACAGGAGTAGGTTCAGGTGCAGGTGCAAGAGCAAGTTCATCTGCAGGAGCAGCTTGAGGTGCAGGAGCTTGTTCTTGTGCAGATGGAGCTGGAGATGGAGATTGGACTACTGTTAAATTTGGAGTAATAAGAACTTTTTCTTCTCCATTAGATACAACAATTGGAGCTACTACAACGGATGGATTAACAACACTTGGACCATTTGGTGTATCAACGATAGTAGGTTGAATAAGAATTGACTGTTCTTGGGATTCTATTCCTGTAACAGTTTGTGGATTTTCGATTTGTTGATTAACAACTGCTACAGCAGAATCAATAGCAACTTCTTGATTGGGTGCTACTGGTGTGTTTTCCATAAATTCAAATAATGGTTTTTTATTGAGATAGTTCATAGTAATCATAAATGCAAGAGCAATTAGAATAGATGTAGATGGACTAAATTGAGCAGTCCAAAGAACTAGAGAAAAAACAAATAGGCGAAAGTATGAATTTTCAAAAAGTGTTTGAATTGTTTCTGGAACAGCTGGAGCAAGTTTCCAAACATAAACAGCCAATAGTAGGTGAACTAATCCTTTAATAACAGTTGGTTTATAAAGTGTTCGAACAGTTTGGTCAACACTTTTATCCAAAGATTTTACAAAATCCATAATTATTTTATATAATATAAAAATAAAATAATTTTTCAAATGAAGTTTAATTAATTAAATAAATATTATTATTTAATTTCATATTTTAAAGGTGAAGGTTTTGTTTGTTTTATTTTAATTTTTAATATTTTTTTTTTACATTTTATAGGTTTATAATCATATTCCTTTTTTAAAAAAGGATATAAAGCAGAATATTTATAATTCCACATTAATAATAATAAATAAAAAAATATTAATTTTTATTTTTTTATTACATTAGTTTTTATTTTTAGTTTTAGGTGAACGTTTAGCTTTTGGTTTAGGAGAAGTTTTAGCTTTTGGTTTAGGTGAACGTTTAGCTTTTGGTTTAGGAGAAGTTTTAGCTTTTGGTTTAGGAGAACGTTTAGCTTTTGGTTTAGGAGAAGTTTTAGCTTTAGTTTTAGGAGAAGAACTTGGTGTTGTACCAGTATAAACCTTAATATTATCTGCTGTGTTAGGATCTACATTATGAAATTTTTTCATCAAAACTGAACGATTTTGAGAAATATGTTTATTAAACATATTTACTAAGTCATTTTTTTTTTGAGTTGTGCTTGAATGATGACCATAAAATGTTAAAATAGATACTAACTCATTTTTTGATATTTTATTTGGATTAAAATTTTCAAGTAAATGAACTGGGAATTCTTTAAACTTATCTGATGAAGAGTTTTTAAGTGGAAGTGCTTGTTCCTCTATTTCCAAATTAGTAAGATCTTCTTGTAAAGAGTCCAAATCTTGAAGATCACTGGATGTAGATAATTCTTGATCTGATTCTATAAAAAGTGGTTCTTCTAAATCATCAAATAGTAATTCTTGTAGATCTTCATTAGGAATACTTTCTAAATCTGATATATCAGGAATAGAATCAGAATCAATACTAGAAATACTTTTAAATGTTGGTGAAGACATTAATTAATTTATAATATATAAATATAAATAAAATTTTTTAAAAAACTGAATAACAATTACTTATAAGATAATCAAACTATATTGGTTAAATGGATGAATTTATACCAGATCACGAATATAGAAAAAAAATATATGAAAAATTTTTAGAATTATTTAAAAAACAAGCAATTAATAAAAATAAATCTTTTTCCGATAGAGAAATTCAAAAAATGGCATTAAATATTGAAAGAGGTATTTTTAATTATGTAATTGATAAATCACCTAATATAAATAATTGGAATGAAAAATTTCAATATAAATATAAAAATAGAGTATTATCTATTTATAGTAATTTAAATCCAGATAATTATGTTAATAATAAAAATTTAATTGATAAATTATTTAATAAAGAAATCAATGAATTTAAATTATGTTATCTAGATGCAAAAGACATGTATCCTGAAAAGTGGGAATCTATATATAAAGAATACGAAAAAGAATTAAATGATCAACTTAATGAAAATAATAAAGTACAAGAAGGAATGTTTATGTGTGGTAAATGTAAATCAAGAAAAACAACATATTATCAATTACAAACTCGGTCTGCAGACGAGCCAATGACAACGTTTGTAAATTGTGTTAATTGTGGTAATAGATGGAAATTTTCTTAATTAAATAAATAATTAAAATTAAATTAATTATTTAATTCTAATATTTAATTTTACTATTTAATATTAATAGAAATTTTATAGTAAATGTATGTTGGATCTTGGTTAATAGATAAAAAATACATAAGAGGAGAAATTATATATCATAATATAAAAAAACAGTATTTTATATGTAATAAAGATCATATTTCTAGTGAATTAGATAGATCACTATCTAATTTTAATAAATCTGATTATTGGATTTATTTAGATAGTAATTTTTTGAATAATTATGTAATTCATAATGTATCATCAGGAATGTTATTTAATTCAGATAAATTACAAATAAATATATCAGATAAATTATTACAAAAAGGAATAAATAGTAAATTAGATGATAAATTTACTGAAGACGAAGACTTTTTTGACATAAAATTAAGTGATATTAATAATATGAATAATAAATTATATTTAAAACGTAAAATACGTTCTATAGAACAATCAATAACTGAATATAAGAAAAAGAAACACAAAGATGACTCGTATTTAAATATAAGAGAAAAATTATTATTATTAGATATTGATATTGTCAGTAAATCTTATTTATTAGATAAATATGATAGCGCTAAACATATGTCAGGAGGAGATTATTCAAAATCAATGAATTGGTTTAAAAATGTTATAAATATACCTTATGGGAAATATGCACTAGGATTAGGTAATACAGAGGGTAAAATAAATAAAAAGGCCAATGTTAAAAATTTATTAAATGAAGTAATAAATAAATTAGATGAATATATTTATGGTATGGATGATGTAAAACAAGAAATTCTTGAATATGTTGCTAGACGTATTACCAATCCATCTGGTAAAGGAGATGTTTTAGCATTATGTGGTAAGGCTGGTGTTGGAAAAACAAAAATTATAAAATGTTTAGCGCATGCATTAAATTTACCATTTTTTCAAATAAATTGCGGAGGTTTAAATGATGTGGCTGTATTAACAGGTCATAGTGAAACATATGTTGGATCTAGGCCAGGTAAAATAGTAGAAATATTACAAAATTCGAGTGTAATGAATCCAATTATTTATTTAGATGAAATTGATAAAATAAGTGAAAATAAAAGTGCAGAAATAAATGGAATATTAACTCATTTATTAGACGAAGAACAAAATAACAAATTTCAAGATAATTATCTTTCAAATATAACTATTGATTTATCAAAAGTGTTATTTGTCATTTCATTTAATGATGAATCAAAAATAGATAGTATAGTATCCGATAGAATGAAAATTATACATATAAATACTCCAAGTATACAAGATAAATTAAAAATATGTCAAGAAAAAATGATACCTGAAATATTAAAATCAATGTCTTTTGATAAAAATATTATAATAGATATTGAAAGTGAATTAATTGAATATATTATAATTAATAAATGTGATAAAGAAAAAGGTGTAAGACAATTAAAAAAAACATTAGAAAAAATAATAAATAGATTAAATTATGATATTTTAATGAGTGACAATGACAATGACAATGACAATGACAATGACAATGACAATGACAATGACAATGACAATAAATTCGAGTCAAGAAATGTCACCAAAATTGCCACTACCAAAGTTTTGGGAATAAAAAATTTTGTGGATAAGGCTGGATTTAATGTTGAAATCAAAGAAAATAAATTTATTGTATATAAAATTACCAAAACATATATTGATAAAATTATAAAAAATAATCAAGAAGATGCTTTTAATTTTTTAAATTTATACAGTTAATAAAAAAAAAATGAAAGTTATTATTTTTAAATTAAAAATAAGTTAAATAATTTAAAAATATTAATAATGGATATTGGTTGGACAATTTTAGGATTTGTATTAAGTATATTTTTTAGTATATTTTGTAGTGTAATTGTTATATTTATTTTTGCAAAAAAACATATTTTAACTAATATTAGTAATGATTCTTCACAGTTGGGTAATATTATGAAAAATAAGATATTATTTTATTTTAACAAATGGATATTAATTGGGACAATTATTTTGCTAAATATAGCTGGAGGATTTTTAGTATATTATACACAAAATTTAAAAATTGTAGTAGGAATAATAATTATTCTTAAATCAAAGGAAATAATGATGTCAATTATATTTGTATTTAATATAATTTATCTACATTTTTATAAAATTAAAAAAACTCCAACGTTAGAAATTTCAGATGAAATTGATAAGGTAGTTGCATTTGTTCCCATTTACAAAGAAAGTTTTGATCAAGTTAATAAAACTGTTGATTCTATATTAATGAGTAAGTGTCAGTCTTTATTAACAGTTATTGTATCAGATGGGCAAGTGGATGATGGAAGTACAAATTATAAAAGTCTTCTTGAAAATACTGTTTGCGAGAAAAGTTATGAATATATATCATGGAAAAACGATAATATTTCATGTGATGTAACTTTTGGTTATAGAAAAGATAAACCAATTATATTTATTACAAAAAAAGTAAATGTTGGTAAAAAAGACAGTATTATTTTGATGCATGATATTTTTAATTACACAAGATCTAATATAAATGATAAAACAAAAATTTTAATAGATTCAATAAATAATGATATAGTAGAATCATTTGGATTTAATAAATTTGATTATATGTTTTGCACAGATGGTGATACAATTGTAGATGAAAATGCTATAATATGTTTGATTGAGACAATTAAATCTAGAGGATCACTAGCTAGCTGTGGTATAGTAAATGTTGATAAGCAAAGTTCTTGTAATAAAGATTCATTTTGGAATAACATTCAAAATTTTCAATATCTTTATGGTCAATATATAAGAAGAACAAATGAAGATTTATTTAATCAAGTTTTGTGTTTACCAGGGTGTATTAATATGATTAAGATTGATAAGAGTTATATTGAGGTATTAGAAAAGTATTCAACAATTCCACAAGATAAATTTGTAGAATCAACAGTTCAATTTGTAGGAACAGACAGAAGATTTACTAGTTCTATTTTATATACAATTCCTAATGTTAAAATCAATCAAGATATTAGAGCTCATTGTTATACTACACCACCAAGATCAATAAATGATTATTTATCACAAAGAAATAGATGGACTCATAATACATTCTTTAATTCAATGTTGAATATATGTAGTTCAAATATTAATATTGTAATAAGATTTTTTTGTGTAATTGATGTATTGAGAATGATTTTTGTGTATGCAAGATTATTTAATACATTATATTTTATATATATTTTGTCAGTTAATTATACACAAGCAGATTTTGTTAATCTTATTCCATATATTGTGTTAATGTCTTATCCATTTGTATGTTTCTTTGTTTATTCACTATTTAACTCACATTTAAGAAAATGTTATATTACTTTACTATTATATTATCCAATTAATAAAATTTTTTCAACGGTAATGACATTGATTACTTTTAGTCTTATGTTATTTAATATTGGAAATTTCAATTGGAAAATAAATTTAAAAAAATAAAAAAACTAATAAAATAAAAATGATTTAAATTTTGTATTATTTAATAATTAAAATGTTATTAAAAAATATTATTATACTGTCAGTGTCACTTGTAGAAATTGTATATAATCAAATTCCTGGATCTCCATTTGGGGATCCTTCAATTATTTGTCCGTCTACAGATGGAATATCTTATAAAGTTAATGGATTTACTAGTTCACCATTCAAGATTACACCATTTCTTGATCAATATAAGGAACCAAAAGAAGCAGAGCCAATTCATAAAGTTTGTAGAGAAGATGGACATTGTATATTATCATATGATATGATTGTAAGACAAATTCAATTAAGACCTTTTGATAATGCCGTTCCCGGATGTAAATCATTTTCTGGAACTTGGTTTTTATCTTATAATGGAGAAGTTCCTGGACCAACAATTAAAATGCCAGTAGGTCATGAATCTATTGTTAGATTTAGAAATAGAATTAACACTGAAACTGGATATTTTCGTGGATCTTATTCTCCATGTATTGCTTCTAATGGTAAATCAGGAAGACCAATTAGTGTTCATTTTCATGGATCTGCAAGTTTAGCTCCATATGATGGTTGGGCTGAAGATGTAACTTGTTTTGGAGAAATTAAAGATTATGTATATCCAAATAATCGTGCTGGAACAGGTTGGTATCATGATCATGCTCTACATATAACTTCAGATAATGCATATTATGGATTAGCAGGCTTTAAAATCACTTCAGCTAAATTAAAAGATGGTGGATGTGGTGAACCATGGAATCTTGAAGATATTGAAGAACATTCTCTTATTTTATCCGATAAAGTGTTGGATAATAAATGTCAACTTAAAATTGATCATTTTGGAGAACACGAAGATAATTTGTATGGAGATATTAACTTAGTAAATGGTATTCCATTTCCAGAAATGGATTTAGAACCAAAATGGATTAGGTTTAGAATTTTGAATGCAGCAGTTTCAAGACCATATTTATTCAAAATCAAAGATCATCGTTTAAATGATATTTCTCAAAGAATTTGTAGAGTGATTGCAACAGATGGTGGATTTAGAAGAAGTCATATTGCTTTCCCAGTTGAGGGATTGTATATCGGTGTTGCTGAAAGATATGAAATAGTATGTAATTTTCAAAATTATAGAGATAGAACAATTTATTTTTGGAATGATTTTAATAAAGATATTATGAAAGATGTTCCATATTTTTGCCATTCACATTTGATTTCAAGAATTAAATTTAGAAATAGTACAGAAAATCCAAATCCACCAGTATTTAATACAACATTAACTGAACCAGATCCAGTTAAACCTATATTTACTGTACTAACTAAACAAGATATGGATGCAGCACTTGCGATGGCAAATGCTGATCAATATCATCGTGAAATGGTATTTGGAAGATCGAATGGGATGTGGACTATTAATGGAGAGACGTGGGATTCAGCCAGAGTTGCTGCAAGTGACGTTGGACAAAATACATGGGAAGTATGGAAGTTTAAAACCGGAGGAGGCTGGTTTCATCCAATTCATATGCATTTAGTTGATTTCTTTTTACTAAGACGTAAAGGAGGGGCTTCTACAGATGTAAATAATGGACTAAGAACCAACGAAATTTGGTCTCCAAAAGATGTATTTTATTTAGGACCAAGTGAAGAAGTTTATGTATTAGCTAGATTTGGAGCACATAAAGGAGATTACATGTTTCATTGTCATAATTTAATTCATGAAGACAGAGACATGATGCGATCTATGCATATTATGAATTCAAATGAAACAACTAACAATCCACTTTCAGCAAGACCATTTGTAATTAATAGACTTTATAATTTAGTTTATAATAATTGGAAATATGATGATCCTATGTTAGGAGAAACAGGTCCTAAACCAAGTAATTTAGTGAGAACATTTTCACTTCAATATGTAAATCAAACATTATATAAAAATTTATATAGAATTTTTTATCCAAGACCATCAGATATTGTTTACATGAGAGGAGCAAAAAATCCTTGGCAATCACAATGGTGTTCTTTAATAAATTAATAAAAAAAAAATGATTTAAATTTTATTATTAAATTATTTAAAATAATAATGAAATTTCTAGCTTTAGTATTAGGTGTTCTGACATTTGTATCAGTTGTTTTGGGTCAGGCTTGTCCTGTAAGATGTCCAAGTTGTACAAAATGCGATGAAAAAAAAGGAACATGTAGTGTAGCAAGAGATTTTGTTACATGCACAAAGTCCACTGTTCCTGGTGTTTGTTTTGCAGGAACATGTAATACTAAAATCAGTCTACCAGCTATTAGAGCTGCAAATAAATGTCAAACTTATACATGTCCTGTTCAAGGAGAATGTCAAGTTGTTACTGCACCAGATGGAACTGACTGTACTCCAACTAATGCTATTGATTGGGAAAGTGTCTGTATTAGTGGTATTTGCTCTAGAATCTTCCTTGGAGTTGGCGAAGAATTTCCACTTCAAAATGTTGGTTGTGTAGGAAAACCAGATGGAAGTGTTTGTGATACTAATCATAATTATATTGATGGAGAAACATGTCAAGGAGGTATATGTAAATTTCCAAATGGTAATTATTATGGATATGTTCCAGTTACTCCACAGACACCCGTTTAAATTGAAATTATAATTAACAAAAAATATAAAAAATACAAAAAAAAAAATGATAATATATTCATTTATTGTAATTATAAATGAATATCTTAAAATTGTTGTTATTACTTTTAACTACATATCAAGTAAAATGTCAGTTAAATATTGATTCTAATTTTGTTTTAAAAAGTCAAGATTCAATAGTAAATAAAATAAAACTTCCAAAATGGAAACCAAAAACAGAAAAATATGATCCGACACTTGTAGATTGGCAAAGTGTTATATCTGGGTGTAAAGCATCTTGTAGATTTGATAAACGTTTATGTAATTTTTATGTTAGAGCAGCAGCACATGATTCGTTTTCTATATCAGAAGGTTTTGGTGGAGCAGATGGATCTGTTTTATTAACACAAGATGAAATAAGACGACCAGAAAATAACTATGATAGTTGGGCTTTTTTATTATCTAAAAATGCGTTGGCTTTAGCTAAAAAATATAATACATCTGTTGCAGATGTTATAGCAGTTTGTGGAGCTGTATCTACAGAATATCTTGGAGGTCCAAAAATAATTAGTTATGATTATCAAAGTTTTGGGAATATAAACCAACCATTTTTAGTAGGTCGTTTTGATTCTATTGAACCAAATCCACCAAATAAACTACCAGGGTCAAATATTAATCTTACGAGTTTTGCAAATTTTGCAAAGAACAAAAATTTAACAATGGAAGAAATAACTGCATTAATGGGTTCTCATAGTTTGATAGATGATAATGGTTGTAAAAAACCAAATGGAAATAATTGTGATCCAACAAAAGAATCATGTTTGGATTTGAATATGTATAAATGGTCGAATAAATATTATAAAGATGCATGTTCACCAAATATACGTATTAATAATCCACCAGTTAGAAGTAGTGAACCATTAAAAACATTAGAATCATTAAGAAAACATAATATGTGCAAGTTTACCAGTACAGAATTAAGAAGTCGTTCTATGGACATTTTTGATCAAGAAATTAAAACGATATTAGGAAATCCAGAACCAGATGCTTTAGTATTAGATTTAGATACGGAAATGGAGGATGTATCATGGTTTAGTAAAAATTTAACTTCGAGAAAATGGATTTATACAGTCCATGATGCATGGATGGGTAAAGCATGTCAAAGAAAAGTAAAAGCAAATATTGATTATCATAATTATGGAAATGTAGTAAATATAGGTAATTCTATGAATAATTTTAAAAACAATGCTACATATTGGAATGAAATTTATATAAGAGCTTATAAAAAAATGGTAAATATAGGTGCTAATTGGAGTGTCAAAATGTCAATAACAGGAGACGAATGTCCATCTGGATACATATCAGCATTAAAAACTTTAACATTAGATTGTAGTAAATGCGATGAACGATCAAGACGAGATGGAACTTATAATTGTAATAGAAATTGTAAATGCAAAACAGGTATGTCAAATAGTGTTAAATTTTATGAATAATTAATATTTTATGAAAAACATTAATTACTTTAAATATTTAATTAATAAATAATATAATGCAATTAAAATTAATAAATTTCCAAGATAAAATATTCTATCATTTTTTAATAAAATTTCGTTTAAATGTTTTGACCAAGAAATATTTGTATCTTTATTAAATAAGTCTTCAAAAAAATCTATGAAACTTGTTGATGTTTTTTGTGAAAAAGATTGTATAGGACCAACAGTCTGATTTGCTTTACCTGAAATATCAGATTTTAATTCTTGTTGTTGAATTTTTTCTATTTGTGATTCTAGAGATTCTCCACTAAATAATGTGCTTTTTGGTTGTTGTAATATAGGAACTGGATTAAATAGTTGCAATGCTGGATTTGGGAGTTCTGTCTGTAGTTTACTTTGAGAAAGCTGATCCCTTTCAGTAGACATTATTTTTATTTAAACTTCCTTTTATTAATACTTAGAAAAAAAAAATAAATTTATTAATATAATATTACAGAGACAAAGTAAAGATAAAAGTTTATAATGTCTACAAACTCAACAAACTCAACAAACTCAACAAACTCAACAAACTCAACAAACTCAACAAACTCAA
>ENA-UPTJ01000241-UPTJ01000241.1-marine-metagenome-genome-assembly--contig:-NODE-241-length-35587-cov-7.040639_pt1 | contig 35587 bp, 40 predicted proteins | sample MGYA00238168_ERZ767080 | MGnify/ENA primary metagenome ERZ767080 (study PRJEB28935, sample SAMN06266237) | marine metagenome | isolation source: Columbia River Estuary | place: USA:Columbia River Estuary... | reverse complement strand
CCGAGACGGTCACCATGCAGGTGCTGCGCTCGATGGATCAACGCGATCGCGAGCGACTGCGCAACGTGCTCTCATGGCCCGAAGACAGCGCCGGCGGCCTGATGAACACCGACACGGTGAGTGTGCGCCCCGACGTCACTCTCGAGGTGGTGTTGCGTTATCTGCGAATGCGCGGCGAGCTACCTTCACGCACCGATAGTCTCTTTGTCGTCGATCGTGACGATCGTTACCTCGGCACGATCTTGCTCACCCGTATCATCACGGGAGACCCAGAAAACACGGTCGGCGATAGCCTCGATACCGATGCGCCACGCATCGAACCCGATATGCCCGCACACGATGTAGCGCGACTCTTCCAGGAGCGCGACCTCGTCTCGGCTGCCGTCGTCGACTCCAGCGGCAGCCTGCTCGGTCGTATCACCATCGACGATGTCGTCGACGTCATCCGCGAAGAGGCTGCACACGAAGTCATGTCGATGGCAGGCCTCAAAGACGAAGAAGATCTCTTCGCCGGCATCGTGCCCTCGACCCGCCGTCGGTTGCTCTGGCTTGGAATCAACCTGCTCACGGCCTTCCTGGCAGCGGCCGTGGTCAAGAATTTCGAAGCTACCATCGAGAAAGTAGCGGCGCTCGCGGCCTTGTTGCCGATCGTCGCTTCGATGGGCGGCATCGCCGGCACTCAGACGGTGACACTGCTGATCCGCGGCCTTGCACTCGGCCAAGTGCAGTGGTCGAACGCCCGCTGGCTACTCTTCAAAGAAATTGCAGTCGGTGGCTTGAATGGCCTCATCTGGGCGGTGGTCGTCGGTGCCGTCACCGTGGTGTGGTTCGGCACCTGGCAAATTGCCGCCATCATCGCCGCTGCGATGCTTATCAACCTGCTCGCAGCAGCCGCAGTCGGTGTACTCGTGCCACTGGCACTGCGTCGACTGGATATCGACCCGGCACTCTCAGCGGGCGTCATCCTCACGACTTTCACCGACTGCATCGGCTTTGCAACCCTGCTCGGACTCGGCGCGCTGTTCCTGACCTGACTTGGATGAAACAGCGGCCGCACACGGCCCGATGCCGACTCAGCGCGCTGCGACCAATCGTCCCGTTTGGTAGTCGCGAACGGCCTGCTCGATTTCCTCGCGGGTGTTCATCACGAAGGGACCATGCTGCACGACAGGCTCACCAAGTGGCTTGGCCGAGAGCAATAGAAAACGACCACCGTCTCGACCTGCCTTGACCTGCAGTCGCTCACCCTCGCCCAGAATACCGCCCTGACGCGCGCGCAGTGCTGTTGCACTCGCACCGACCTCCAGCGCGCCTTCGAAAACGTAGAGATAGGTGTGATGCCCGAGCGGTAACGCCTCGTCGAAAACCGCCCCGGCGGGCAAAGTGACGTCCCAAAACTCCGGCGCCGTACTCATGCCGGTGATGGGACCATCGAGGATCACGTTCCCATGCTGCCACCGACCGGCGATCACTTTGATCCGAAACCCGTCTGGCGTCTCGTGGACGGGAATTTCACTCGCCTCAAGATCGCGATACTCAGCGGGGCGCATCTTTTCTTTGGCTGGCAGATTGATCCACAGCTGGAAGCCGCGCATCAAACCACTCTCCTGCTGCGGCATCTCCGAATGAATGATGCCGCGCCCAGCGGTCATCCACTGCACACCACCGGCTTTCAAATGCCCACGGTTGCCGAGGTGATCTTCGTGCAACATGTGACCGGCGAGCATATACGTCACGGTTTGAAAGCCACGATGTGGATGCGCCGGAAAACCCGCGATGTATTCGTTTGGTCGATCGCTGCCGAACTCATCGAGCATCAAAAACGGATCGAGCCGTGCAAAGTGCGACTGCCCGAGACTGCGGTAGAGCGAGACACCGGCACCGTCGGAGGTGCGCAGTGCCTCGATTACCCGCTGCAACGGTTTGATCGATCCCGACATCAGGCAGCCTCGTTACCAGCGCTTGCGATCTGTTCGCGCGCCTTGCGCAGCGCCTCAGCCTTGTGATCGGCACTGACCGCGATTCCTTCGGCATAGACGAACTTGACGTCGTTCAAACCGAGAAAGCCGAGCATGGTCTGCAACCACGGTGTCTGACTGTCAGCCGGCGTGCCCGCATAGAAGCCACCGCGCGTGGCGATCACGGTGACCGGCTTGCCGCCCAAGAGTCCTTCCGCGCCACTCGCGGTGTAACGGAACGTGATGCCCGCGCGAGCGATGTGATCGAACCAGCTCTTCAGCTGACTCGGAATCGCAAAGTTGTACATCGGTGCAGCCAGAACAATTTCGTCCGCGTCATGCAACTCGGCAATGAGCGCATCCGACTCGGCCACGATACGTTGCTGCGCGCCAGTGCGGGCCTCGGGCTTGCTGGTCAGTGCAGCGAAGCGCTCCGCATCGAGGTGCGGCAGCGGCGTGGCGATCAGATCGCGCACGATCACCCTTGCACCAGGGTGACGGGTCTGCCAGGTGGAAATGAAGTCGGCGGCGAGAACGGCAGATTGACCGTGATCACCGAACAAACTGCTACGGACGTGAAGGAGCGTTTTCATATCGGCTATTGAATATCATTAATTTCTGATAAAAAAGGCGAAAATATCGACTTTACTTATCGACTTTTTATATGAATCAACGATCCTATGTGAGTTTGGATCAGTGGCAGGCACTCGTCGCCGTCGTCGAAACCGGGAGCTACGCGGCGGCAGCCGTCGCGCTCAACAAAAGTCAGTCGGCCGTGACCTATCTCATCCAGCAACTCGAGCGCCGACTCGGTGTGAGCGCCTTCGAAACGCGCGGCCGACGCGCCGTGCTAACGCCGGTCGGCGAGATGCTGCATCGACAAGCGCGAGTATTGCTCGATCAAGCCCATCGCCTCGAACAGCGCGCACGTACGGTATCGGCAGGCTGGGAACCGGTGATCCGCATCGCCGTGGAAATCCTTCTGCCACCAGAGCCGATGCTCGCCGCCCTCGCAGGTTTTGCCGAAGCCAGCCCCGCGACCCGCGTCGATGTCGAAGAGACGGTGCTCGGTGGAACCCTCGAAGCGCTGCTGCAAAAACGGGTTGATCTTGCCATCACGCCGCAGATTCCCGTGGGCTTTCTGGGTGATGTCCTCACCAGCTTGCGATTGATCGCCGTGGCGCACCCTGACCACGCCTTACACCGCTTGAACCGCCCTCTCACGGCAGCCGACCTTGCCGAGCATCGCCATCTGCTGGTGCGCGACAGCGGTATTCATCGCGACAGCCGAGCCATCTCGGTCGAAGTCGACCGACGCTGGACCTTCAGCCAGTTCGATACCAGCATCCGAGCGGCCATCCAAGGTCATGGCTTCGCCTGGTACCCGCAAGCGCGCATCCAAGACGCGCTTGCACAAGGATTGCTGAAGCCACTACCGCTTAGCGAGGGCGCAGAGCGGCAAGTCACGCTCTACCTCGTTCTCGCTGACTCGCAACTCGCAGGTCCCGGCGTGCGCGCACTGGCTAGCCAGTTCAAAACAATCCTCTCGAAAGACATCACGACGTCATTGCCGCTCCGGTAACATGCAGCGGCTTTCGCGCACGAGGCGCGGCTATTTGGATAGGTCAGGATGACCCAGAACAAGAAGATTCCTCGCATCGTCGTCGTCGGCGGTGGCGCCGGCGGACTCGAACTCGTCACTCGGCTCGGCGACAAACTCGGTCGTCGAGGTCGTGCCGACATCACGCTCATCGAACGCGGCCGCACCCACTTCTGGAAGCCACACCTGCATGAGTTGGCCGCGGGCACGGTCGATCTGGACGTGCATGAGCTCGACTACCTCGCACAATCCCACTGGCACGGGTTCCGCTACCGCTATGGCGAAATGGTCGGGCTCGATCGCGAAACCAAGCAAGTGCTGGTCGGCCCCGTAAACGATGAGAACGGCGATGAAATCGTGCCGGCCCGACGTATCGATTACGACGTACTGGTACTGGCTGTCGGCAGCAGCATCAATGACTTCGGTACGCCCGGCGTGGTCGAACATGCCATCGCACTCGAGAGCACGCAGCAAGCCGATCGATTCCATCGCAGGCTCGTGAATGCGTTTCTGCGTGCCCACTCACAAACCGCACCGCTACGCCCTGAGCAATTGAATGTCGCCATCGTCGGCGCTGGCGCGACTGGCGTGGAACTGGCAGCCGAACTACACAATGCCACCCGTGAACTGGTCTCTTTCAGCCTCGATAACATCGATCCGGACAAGCACATTCGACTGCATTTGATCGAAGCCTCGCCGCGCATCTTGCCAGCGCTGCCCGAGCGTATCTCTGCAGCGGCGCATCGCATGCTCGAGAAGTTAGAGGTCGAGGTGCACACCAATGCGCGCGTTGCCGAAGTGTTGCCCAAGGCCGTACGCCTCGCCGACGGCAACATCATCGCCGCTGAAATGGTGGTGTGGGCAGCCGGCGTGAAAGCCGCGCCGTTCTTGCGCAATCTCGGCGTGACGGTCAATGCACTGAATCAAATCGTCGTCGATGCCTCGCTGCGCTCACGCGATGACCCCTCCGTGTTCGCGATCGGCGATTGCGCGGCTGTCGAATGGGCCGCCCACCCCGGTCGCAATGTGCCACCGAGGGCGCAGGCTGCTCACCAGCAGGCTTCGTATCTCCTCAAATGGATCCCACGCATACTCGCCGGGCGCGAGCCGCGTCCATGGCGCTATCGAGATTTCGGCTCGCTGGTATCGCTCGGCGAGTACACGACGGTCGGCAACCTCATGGGCAACTTCGTCGGCGGCAACATCTGGCTCGAGGGTCTCTTCGCTCGCTGGATGTATCTGTCGCTCTATAAAATGCACGAGCTTGCTTTGCACGGATTCTGGAAAACCTCACTCAGCACGCTCGGACGCATGATTGCCGCACAAACGGAACCGCGCGTGAAGCTTCACTGAAGTCCCGCGTTGGGCTATTCGGCGGGCACCATCGCAGCCAATAGCTCGCCCAGGTCGTAGTAGTGGAACGTACGATCCGTGGACATGGCGACCAACAGCCCGCCCGGAAACCCTGGCAGAGGTTGTGCAGTGAGATCGATGCCGTCGGTTTCGAGTGCTGCGTAACGGATACGCCCAATCAGTCGCGACGTAGTCTCCAAAGAAAACACCCGTAGCGCACCGGCTTGCTGATCAGACACGAACAGCAACGAGGGCTTTCCCGGGCGACGCATGACGGCGCTGCCTTCATGATCGCGAGCAAAGCCCGTGAGACCGAACTGCGCCACCTCATCATCCGCGTCTTCTGCACTCGGATCGGCCAAATACTGACGAATACCAAAGGTCTCATCGCTCGCAAAAACATGCCCGGCGACCGCATCGACGGACAAGGCCTCGATTTCCTTGCGGCCGCTCCATTGACCAAACGCGCGGGAGAAAACTCCACGTAGCGTGCCCGTACCGTCGTCGACCAAGCGGTATTGATGCAGGTAGCCATCGCGAGGCGCAAATCGATCGGAACGACTGACGATGGCAAAAGCGGCGCCATCGCTCGCTCGCGTATACGCCGCGACGCCCATGACATCACGTGCCCGCTCGCCGACAAATACCGGAATGCCGCCAGAATCGACCGGCGCGAAATCAGGCAAGCGATACGCCCGCAGACGGTGCGCGAACCGCTCGGTGACCAGCGCTACATCGACGCGTCGGCCGGCAAGCGATACCCCGCGTGCAATATCGACGTTATTCGGGCGTGCAAGACCGCGCACGACAAGCGTCGATCGAATCCGGCCGTCGAGACCAAACACGTAGAGTGCGCCGTCGGCATCCTTATCGGTGCCTAGAATCAGACTCTGCGCCGGATCGTCAGGGTGAATCCAGATAGCCGGGTCATCGGTGTCGTGTCGAACCGGCTCGGTGACGATACGTGGTTGAACCACGCGCTCGGCCGTGAATGCAGGAATGGCGACGAGCATCATCACCAAAGACAAAAGAGGGGATCGCACACGCATGCGCGAGATTTTAACGAAGGACTAGAACGCCTTTGTTACAGATCGATGACGGTAAATCTGAAGATCTCGGGCGTCTAGCTTCACAGGTTCCCACACCGCGCGCCCTTGGACGTCGCGCAGGTTCAAAGTCAGACCACTGCTCGCATCGAACTCTAGCCAACCAAAATTGCTACCACCATCGTATGGCGATCTCAGCCGCGCTTCGGCCTGCAGATTGTCGTTTGCGGATCGGGTCGGCTGTGCCAGCGGTGAACTCACGAGCTCGGTCAGATCGTAGCCACCCTTCGCTCGACGCGGTACAAAATTGAGCTCGCCACGATGCACATCACCCGACAGCAGTACCACGCCACCGATGCGCTCGTCACGGATGAAATCGAAGAGCTCATCGCGCTCGTGTCGATAAGCACCCCAGCTCTCGTCGAATTTATCGCCACCACTGGTCGCCCAACCGCCTCCGGCGATCAACAATTTGAAGGTCGCATCACTCTCGCGTAGCGCTTGTTTTAGCCAAGCTTTCTGAACCGTACCTAGCTGTGTCTTTGAAGGCCCATCAACCTGATCGCTCGGATCACGATAACTGCGACCATCGAGGAAAAAGCATTCCACCTGAGCGATACGCTTACGGAAGAACACCGCTGGCGCCTCAGGCAAACCATAGGATGGGTTAGCCCAATATTTCTTGAAGGTGGCAAGCCCAAGCTCACGCACGGGCGAGGTACGATCCCCATTATTGAGCCCGTAGTCGTGATCGTCCCAGATGGCCCATTGCGGCACGCTATTCAGCATTGCCTGTGCACTCGGTACGCTGCGCTGCAGCTGGTATTCGTACTCGAAAGCCATAGGAGCGAGACTGTCGATGTAGACGTGATCGCCGACCCAAAAAAATCCATCCGGTTGGGCTGCGGCGATCGCCTCGAAAATCGGCTGACGCCCATCGAGGATCCGACGCGCGCAGGAACCAAATGCCAACCGTAGCGGTGCGTTGCCGCTCGGTAGCGTGCGAAACACGCGAGGCGTGCGTGCATAACGATCTGGCTTACCGTCGAGCAAAACTCGATAGGCGTAGGCAGTAGCGGGCGAGAGACCCTGCAAGGGCAAGCGGACGATGTAATCCTGATCGGGCCGGGCGTCGACGGCGATGCTGCGAGCCGCACTCTTTAGCGTGAGATCGGCGGAGTACTCGATCTCGATCCGATGCGCATCGGAAGCGCGCATCCACAGTATCGTGCTATCCGATGAGGTGTCACCGACCATCGGTCCTTGCAGAATGCGCGGATATGTTTGTGCGCGCAGCAGCTCGAACCAGCCAGCGCCCGTCGCAGCGCCGAGGAGTGCCAGCGCCCGTCGTCGCGACCAGTCTTTCACGAGCGACATCAGGGCACCCTCTCGAGATCCTCGAAAGTCATCGAGTACGCGTGCTTCTCATCTGCCGCATAGGACTCGGATGATGCAACGCGCCAAGCTTTGGGATCGAGCGGCGAGAAGTGGGTGTCGCCCTGCACGTTCGCGTGCACCCGCGTGAGGATGATCCGCTGTGCCAAAGGCAGCGCGAGCTGGTAGATCTCCGCGCCACCGATGATCATCACCTCAGGCACGTCCCCCGCCGCTTGCAATGCTGCCTCGAGGGTGGTGACCACCGTCACGGCCGGATCTCTCGCCGAAAACCCAACTTGCCGAGTCAGCACGATGTTGTGCCGCTGCGGCAAAGGGCGTCCGATAGATTCGAAGGTCTTGCGGCCCATGACCACGGGTTTGCCCAGTGTCGCCGCCTTGAAGCGGCGCAGATCTTCAGGCAAACGCCACGGCAACTGACCGTCGATACCGATGACACCGTCATCGGTCATCGCGACGATCAAGGTCACGCGCGGCGTTGCCATCGGATCGGCGCCCAGGCTCAGCGTCGGCTTGCGACGCGCTTGCCTTTTTTCTTCTTCGAAACCTTAGTTTTTTTCGAGGTTTTCTTCACCGCGGTCTTTGCAGCAACTTTCTTCTTGGCCTTTTTCTTTTTGACCGGTCGTTTGGCAGGCCACAGCATCGTACCGCGACACTTGGGCGAGCCACAGCGACAGGCATAGATCTCATCGACATTCGGCGGATCGTTCTTGTCGCGACCGATTTCGTAGTCGTAGCCCAGCTCTTCGCCCTTGGCGATATCACGCACGGCATCGATGAACACGCGACGCTCGGCGATCGCCGACTCACAATTGCCATTGCAGGAATGGTTGATATAGCGCGCCGCATTGGCCTTACGACCGCCATCGATCACCGTCTTACGATCGACGATGAACAGAAAGGTGTGGTTATCGTTAGGATCGTGATCGGCATAGCGATCATCGGCTTCCTTGTGAGAGATGCGTTCACCGATGTATTCGATGATGCGGGTTCCCTTCGGAATCCGCTTGGCGGCGAAGACGCCCTTGCCATGAATCTTGGAATTGCGGACCTCAATCCACGGACTGGTTCGCATCAGGGGTATCGCCACGCAGTATCTCCCGGAACAATGATGTAGTTATCAGACAGCCACCGGCGCCTTGATCGCCGGGTGGAATTGGTAATTTCGAAACTCGAAATCGTCGAACACGTAATCGAACAAAGTCGGCGGTCGGCGACCGATGACGAGCTCGGGCAACGGCAACGGGGCGCGCGACAATTGCAGATCTGCTTGCTCGAGATGATTCGAGTAAAGATGACAGTCGCCACCGGTCCAAACGAAGTCACCAACCTGCAGATCGACTTGCTGAGCCACCATATGCGTCAGCAAGGCGTATGAGGCGATATTGAACGGCACACCGAGAAAAATATCGGCGCTGCGCTGATAGAGCTGGCACGACAAGCGACCGTCGGCTACATAGAACTGGAAGAACGCATGGCACGGCATCAAGGCCATATCCGCCAATTCACCCACGTTCCAGGCACTCACGATGATGCGACGCGAATCGGGCTGCTCACGCAACTGGCGCAGCACCTCACCCATCTGATCGATTGATCCGCCGCTCGGCGTCGGCCACGAGCGCCACTGTTTACCGTAGACGGGTCCGAGTTCACCCTGCTCGTCAGCCCACTCGTCCCAGATCGTCACGCCGTTTTCACGCAGGTAACGCGTGTTGGTCTCCCCTTTGAGGAACCACAGCAGCTCGTGCACGACAGACTTCAGATGGATTTTTTTGGTAGTGACCAGCGGAAAACCGGCACGCAGATCAAAGCGCATTTGGTAACCGAACACGGACAAGGTGCCGGTGCCCGTTCGGTCGGTCTTGCGGGTGCCGTGCTCGCGCACGTGACGCATGAAATCCAAATATGCCTGCATGGGCTTACGCGGTGGTCCTATTGCCCGAAGGCACATTGCGCCGGTAAGCCATCAGCAGCAGAGCCACACCGGCAAGCAACATCGGCAAGGTGAGCACGTGACCCATCGTCAACCAGCCACCGGCGAGATAACCGATGTGCGCATCCGGCAGACGCCAGAACTCGACGATCAAACGCCCCGAAGAGTACATGATCAAAAAGAGCCCCGCGGGTGCCCACTGCGGACGCGGCTTCGACGTGAACCACCACAGCACTGCGGCGAGCAGAGCCCCCTCAAGCAGCGCCTCGTAGAGCTGAGTCGGATGGCGTGCAACCCCATCGACCAGCATGGCCCAAGGCACGTCGCCGGGCCGACCCCACAGTTCGCCGTTGATGAAGTTGCCGACGCGCACGGCAAGGATGCCGATACCGGGCAGCGCGGCGGCGAAATCGAATACGTCGGCGACGCGCCGACCACGACGTTTTGCAAACAAAGCGAGCGCGACGAGCACGCCGATGAGTCCGCCATGGAAAGACATGCCGCCTTCCCAGACCCGCAACAGATACAGCGGATCTTGCAGCCAGAACTCCATTCCGTAGAACAGCGTGTAGCCGATCCGACCACCCAAAATGACGCCGAGCATCGCGAAGAAGAGGAAATCGTCGACATCAGTGACTTTCCACGTCGAGCCAGGCTGCGCGGCGCGCCGACGCGCCAACCACCACGCCACCGCGAAGGCGACTAGGTAGGTCAGCCCATACCATCGGACCTTGAGCGGACCGAGCTCGAGCGCAACAGGATCAAAGCCAGGATAGACGAGCATGCTGCGATTCTACCCTCAGCCGCGCGTCACACGGCAGAAGAAAGCCTTGAGGTAGCGTGTCTCCGGAATCGCCGGATGCACCGGATGGTCGGGCGACTGCATACCTTGGTAGACGATCTGCACCGAGCGATCGACATGCCGTGCCGCAGACTGAATCGCCGTTTGTAGCGAATCGATAGCCAGATGGTAGGAGCACGAGCAGCTGATCAGCAGACCCTCGTCAGCGAGCACCCGCAGCGCGAGTTGATTCAACTTGCGGTAGGCCGCCTCGCCTTGCGGGATATCCTTGCGCCGTTTGATGAAAGCGGGCGGATCGACCACCACCACGTCATAGCGCTCGCCCGTCTCGGCAAGTTGCGCGAGTACATCGAAGGCATCACCTCGATGGGCGAAGAATTCGGCAGTCGCGCCCGCGCGCGCTTGCCTCGCCACATTCGCTTGCGCTCGCTCGATCGCCGGAGCCGACGCATCCACACAGTCGACGCGACGCGCGCCGAGCGAAGCGGCGGTCGCAGCCCAGCCACCGGCATAGCAACACACGTCAAGGACCCGCGCATCCGTCTTCATGAAACGAGCCAGCTGACTGCGATTGAAAGCTTGGTCGTAAAACCAACCGGTTTTCTGACCGTCGCCAAGTTCAGTCTCGAAAACGACCTGACCGCCATCGGCAGCCGATTCGATCACCTCGACTCGCCCGGGCGGTTCACCCCAAGCGGCACACACGTCCTCGGGCAAACCTTCGAGTGCTCGCGCGCCGCCGTCGTTCTTCCAGAGCAGCACGCGGGGATTCAAGACGCGGCGGATGGCCTCTTCGATGACCCGCTGTTGTAGGTTCATGCCAGCTGTCGTCAGCTGACCGACGACGACGTCGCCGAAACGATCGAGCACGAGTCCGGGCAAACCATCGGATTCGCCGTACACCCAGCGGTAATGCGGTGAGCGGTAGAGGCGTTCGCGCCAGGTCAAGGCCCGGCGTAACTTGGCGGCAAACCAATCAACATCGATGGTCTCATCTTGACGCGAGAGCAGACGCGCTGCGATCAGCGTGGATGGATTGATATAGGCAGTGCCGAGTGTTTGACCACGCTGATCTTGCACGGTCACCAGTTGTCCCAGTTCGAAGCTCGTCAGCGGAGTTTGGCTGGTATCGATCTCGTTGCTGAAAATCCAGAGATGCCCAGCGCGCAGTCGGCGCTCCTCGCCACGGCGCAAGCGCAATAACGGTCTGGAACTCAAGGGATACTCCGCGCGATCTGCAATCGCGCCGATGTTACCGGATCGGCAGACCCTTCAGGGCACGCTCGCGTCGCGCGCTCATCTCGCCATGCAGCGCCTTCATGACGTCAGAGCCAGTCGTGACGAACAAAAACGGGAACAGCCCGTGCAGGATGCAGGCGAGACCGGCCAGCAACATGCGGAAACCGAAGGACGTGGCCTGCAGCAGGTGACCAAAATAGGTTTCACCGATGCTAGCGGGATGGGCTGTGAACAGGCGAGACAACATGAGCCTCACGATAACGGGCGCGCCGCGAGACAGGATTGCGAAGATAAAGCTGTCTGCGCTTCCGAGAGCAATTTTGTTTCTTATAACTTAATTTTTATGTAAATTCGTCTCATGGATAAACTCGATAAGCGAATTTTAGACTTACTGCAGAAAGATGCGGATCTCACCGCAGCCGATATCGCCGAACGAGTCGGCCTCTCAAAGGCCCCCTGCTGGCGTCGCATCCAGCGTCTGCGCGAACGCGGCATCATCAAGCGCACCGTGGCACTGCTCGATGCTCGGGCGCTCAATGTCGGGACGACCGTCTTCGTGACCATCAAGGCGCCCAGCCACAGCGCAGGTTGGTTCGACAAGTTCGCCAAGGTGATCCGCGATCTACCCGAGGTCACCGAGTTGCACCGCATGAGTGGCGATGTGGATTACCTGCTGCGGGTCGTCGTGCCGGACATCGACGGCTACGATGTCGTCTACAAGAAACTCATCAGTGCACTCGAGATGCTCGATGTCAGCGCGAGCTTCTCGCTCGAGACCATCAAGTCGACGACAGCCCTGCCCCTGCACTACGCAAAAGTGGACTGAGCCGGCGGCGCAGCGCCGCTCTGAGCGTCTCGAACGTCACGGGATCGAATGCAGGTGCGACCGCCCAATCGTAAGCCCACGGATGAGCCACATCGAGCGGCGCCTTTTCATCGGCGTATCGTGGTACGAGATGCGCATGCAATGCGGGCTCCATATTGCCGAACATCGCGTAGTTGATCCGCAGCGCACCCGTCTCGGCAAGCAAGGCATCGCCCAGCGCCGCCATATCCGCGAGGAACTGCGCTCGGGCGAGCGAATCGAAATCGTTCAGATGGGGCACCACGGGGTCAGGCAAGAGAAGGCAATAACCACGCAGGAATTGACGCTCCCCGAAAACGGCCCAACCGGAAGATAGGCGCCCGATCAGGGTTGGGTCGCGCCCCTCACGCAGAGCCTCGACACGGCGATGGATTGCCGTCATCACGAGCTCACTGCCGGTTCGCGAAAGATGAAATACACCGCCCCGAGTATGCACAACGCCGCCCAAAGATAATCGAGTCGCAGAGGTTGTTTCATGTAGAGCCACGCGAAGGGCACGAATACCGACAGCGTGATGACCTCCTGCAGGATCTTCAACTGGGCCAACGACAGCTCGGTATAGCCGATGCGATTGGCAGGTACCTGCAAAAGATACTCGAAGAGAGCGATCCCCCAGCTGAGCAGGGCCGCGATCCACCACGGTTTGTCGTTCAGGTTCTTAAGGTGCGCGTACCAAGCAAAAGTCATGAAGATATTCGATAGCACGAGCAGTCCGATGGTGGTGACGATGACAGGCATACTCACTCCGGATCGAGCCCCAAGGCTCGCAGTGTAGCGGTGGTCACCGCGGAATCGTGATGTACGAACGCCTGCCAACCGCGAGCACAGGCGGCGTCCACGTTCTCGGGTCGATCGTCGATGAAGACCGTCTGCGCAGGCGACAAGCCAAAACGACGCTCAGCCTCGAGGTAAATCTGCGGATCGGGCTTCATCACACCGGCCAAATCCGAACGCAGCACATCCAATGCGTAGTGATGCAAACCCACAACTTGCTCGAGATGCGCCCAGTGCAGATCGCCGACATTGGTCAACAGAAAAATTCGATGGTGCCTGCGCAAACGATCAGCGAGTTCTAGCATCGCGGGATCAGGTCGCAGCATGTCGACCCAAGCTTCTGCTAGCGCACCTGCGGCTATCGGCTGTGGTGCCAACGCCGCAATCTGCTGCAGAAGTTGCGATCCCGGCAATCGACCGGTTTCATGAGCGGTTAGGTCGATGCGACCGGTGACCTCTTCCAAGGTTCGAACCGATGCACCGTGCTCACGCAGCACACCGAGCAGACGTTCGGGCTGCAGTGCAACGAGAACTCGGCCGATGTCGAAAACTACATCGACCATACGCGCAGCTCGCCATGTCCGTACTGACTAGGCACCATCGCCACGGCGAACGGCACCGCATCAAGCGCGGTGCAGTAGGCAAAGTCCTCAAGCGGCGCCCAGTCAGCAGCCGGATCAAAGAATTTAGCAGCAGCCGGTGCAGCGCGTAGCCGCGTCACCCAATCGCGGGTCTCGAGCTGCTCGCCGCGCAAGCCGGCGAGCAAGGCTTCGCGACACAGATCATCTTCGACGCATCGCTCGCGCGCTTCGTGACCCATCGCGACGATGGTCACCTCCTTCGGCTGCAAAGCACGCACCGCCGCGATCGTCGCGGATAGATTGACGAGCGCGCCCGTGAATACCCGATCGGCAACGGCAAACGCGGCCGTCAGACCTTGGGTTCCGGCATGGGTCGTGTGAATTAGCGTTCGACCGCCCAAGGGCTCGCGTAACACCTCGGTTGGCGAATTACCGCAATCGAAACCAGGCAGTTTGCGCGCGTGGCGTTCGCCGACGAGCAAAGCCGTCGGGTCTGCCGCCTTCATCGTACGAGCGACCTCAACCTCTGCCACCGGCACGACGCGCTCGGCACCGGCCGCCAGCGCATGGGCAATCAACGAACAAGCACGAAAGACATCGATGACGATGGCCACGCCGCGCGCAGAGGCGGCGCCCGCCACGAAGTCGCTCGAGTGCAGCCGCATCTAGCGCTCGATGGTGAGTACGCTGCCGCGATCGTTGCGGTTCGAGTTCACCGACACCACCGTGGCCTTCGGGAAGAAGTTGAACTCCGACGCGCTCGCCCAAGTGTAGGCACCCATCGCACGCCCAACGATCAGATCGCCCGGCTCGAGTTCGGGCAGCAAGATGTTCTCGGAGATCACATCGATACTGTCGCAGGTCGGACCCGCCAAGACCGACGGGTAGCGCTTGCCGCGCTTGAGCGTTTCGATTGGATAGCGCGCATGGTCGAACAGCTGACCGCTGTAGGAACCATACAAACCATCATCGAGGTAATACCACCAAAGACCTTCGCGCTCGGCACGACCCATCACCGAGGCGACGCCGATCGCGGCAGGCCCTGCGATATAGCGACCAGGCTCGGCGATCACGCGCACGCGCTTCGGCAACTTAGCGAGGGCCGTTCGAATCGGCGCGCAGAACTCGTGGATGATCGGTGCGCGCTGCGAATAGTCGATTGGAAAGCCACCACCGATATCGAGGGTATCGCAAGGGCCGAGTTTCTCTCGCCGCGCCACAGCGAGCAGCTTTGCGCAGGCATCGATCGCTTCGACGTGCTTCGAGGGATCGGCCGCCTGCGAGCCCACGTGGAACGACAAACCCCGCACGATGAGACCCAAATCGTGCGCCTTGCGAGCGAGCGCCAACAAATTTTCGGGATCGCACCCAAACTTACGAGAGAGATCGCAGACAGCCCCCGGACTGCGGAACGACACCCGCAGCAACACTTCGGCCTCATCGGCATAGGGAACGAACTTGCGCAACTCATCCGGATTATCGGCGACAAATACTTTGACGCCACGCGCCAATGCCGAGCGGATATCGATATCGCGCTTGATGGGATGCGTGTGGATGCAAAGATTCGGGTCGGCTCCGAGCTTGGCGACGAGCTCCACTTCGCCAGTCGTGGCCAAATCGAGAAACCCGCCCTCGGCAAGCACCGTTTGTACGACCGCCGGATGCGGCAACGGCTTCAGAGCGTAGTGCAGATCGACCCCGGGCAGCGCACGCTGCAGGCTGCGGTACTGCTGCCTGATCCGCTCGCAGTCGATGATCAGGAGCGGCGAGCCGAACTCGCGCACCAGACGTCGAATCTCACGCGGCACAAAAGGATCGATCATGATGCTGGGTACCTGAAACGAAGTGGAAAAAGAATTCAGCGTGCGGCGGCACGATTCAGCCGGTCCCGTACCGCGTCCCACTCGGGACTTGCGGGAACCTGCTCGATGAGGATACGCGCTGCGTTTTCTTTGTCGAGTGAGCGCAAATTGGCATACAGATCGTGGGCGTAAGCGGCCGATGCCGCTGGCGCTTGCAGCCATCGACGCACGTGCAGCGGAGTCGCACCGCACGCCAGTGCCAAGCGGGTTTCCGGCGAGCGACGCGCGAGTACCGCGACGGCCTCACCCGATGCGTTGCAGGTTTCGATCCGAGCATCGAGCTCATGGGTAGAGACCAGCTCGACCGGGGTCTGCGGTGCGTAGTGTTGAGGCGTGGAACCCGGAACGCGCGGCGCTGTCTGACTCGAACCGTCTGCGAGGGGCCCTATCAGCGCTTCGAGCTGCTCCCTGCCAATGATGCCGGGTCGCAAGATGCGCGGCGGCGTCTCCAGCAACGAGAGGATCGTCGACTCAACACCCACTTCGCAGTCACCGCCCTCGAGAATCGCGACGCCCGCGGGAAACTCCTCGCGCACGTGCTCGGCCCGCGTCGGTGAGACGCGTCCGTAGCGATTGGCCGAGGGCGCAGCGATGCCACTGCCGAAAGCGCGCAGCAAGCGTTGCGCAACGGGATGACTCGGCACACGCACGGCGATGCTCGTCTGACCACCGGTCAACACCGGCGAAACCTCGGCTGCGCGTGGTAACACCAACGTCAGTGGTCCCGGCCAAAACTGTTGCGTCAGTCGCTCGACCAACACCGCCGTAGGCGCTGATAACGGTGCTACCCAGCGTGAGAGCTCCGCGACATCGGCTAAATGCAAAATCAAGGGATGATCGGTGGGACGCCCTTTGACCGCATAAACACGCAACAGCGCAGCGGGGTTGCCGGCATCGGCGCCGAGCCCGTAAACCGTCTCGGTGGGAAACGCCACAAGCTCACCTGCCCGCAGCGCCTTGACGGCAGCCGCGATGTCGGCATCGCTTGTCTCGATGGGGGCGTTCATCGCGAGATTTTACCCGAGGGATGTCTCAGGCGCGGCAAACTCGCGCGCGAGTTCAACGATGCTCTGAGGCGCTGATCCTTCGGCTTTGTTGTTGACGATGATCGTCACGTCTCGCCCCGCCGCAAGCGCGCGCCGTGCCAGCCCAAAGATGTTTTGTCGTGCAACCGGATCCGGATCAACCAACTGATCGAAGGGTGCGTAGGCGGCTTTGGCTGCTTCGTAACTTCGACCCGGCGCCAGCAGCCAGCGGATCACAAGTGGCCCGCTGGTGCTCGAAGCGAGTGCGGCGCTGATGTCGCCCTGAGCGTCGACCGGTGGCATACGCGGATGCTGCGCATAGCCATGTACGGCACCACAGGCATGCAACATCTGCTGATAATCCGGACCCAGCATCTCGGGATCACGCCATTCGATCGCGTAGTTCACACCGGCAGGCAGTACACGCAAAAACTCGTAGAGCCGCTGCAACAATTCGCGCCGATAACCGAGCACGCGCGACCCGAGCGGGGAGAATTGGAACAACACGACACCGAGCGTTTCACCGAGTACGCGTCGTGCCGGATCGATCACGTGCCGGATGGCGTGATCCGCATCGAGGAAAACATCCGGCACTCCTTCGAGATAGACCGGTCGACGCGCCGACTTTGGCAGCATCAACGCAGCGTGCGCTTTCAACAAGAAACGAAAATCAGCGCTGACCGCTTTGCGCAGTCGCGACAACGTGTCGGTATCGAGCGGTCGATAGTAACTACGATCGACCCCGACCGACCGCAACAAAGGATGAGCGGCGTAGGCCGAGAGCCCCTGCCGAGCCAGAGTCGACTCGTCATATTCGTCGGCGTAGACGAGCCCTTGCCAGCCAGAAAAGGACCACGTTGAGGTTCCCATGCGCAATCGCGCAGGCAATCGTTCGGCGAGTGCTCGATATTGCTCGGCCGTGGTGGCAGCAGCGACTCTCGAGGACTTGCCCGAGCGGCGCGCCTCTGCTCGACCTGCTTCAGGCGCTATCGGTTCGCCGAAAAGATCGAGCTCGGTCAAAGCGTCAGCGAGACACCAAAGGCCGCGCGGTAGCGCGTCGCGAACTCCTCGCGAGAGAAACGATGGTTCTGCGTGCCGTGCTGAGCAATCTTGATCGAGCCCATCAGCGAGGCGATTCGTCCGGTCGTCTCCCAATCGAGCCCACGCTGCAGGCCGAACAGCAAGCCACCACGATACGCATCACCACAACCGGTGGGATCGGCAATCTTCTCTGGCGCTACCGCGGGGATCTCGATCATCTTGCCGTCGACATGGATGTGCGAACCGACCGCACCACGCGTGACGATCAGCGCAGCCACCTTCGTCGCGATCTCCTCGAGCGACCAACCGGTACGCTCGACGAGCAAACTCGCCTCGTAATCATTGACCGCAACCCATCGCGACTGCCCGATCAGCGTGCGCAGATCGTCGGGACCGAGCAATGTCATGGCCTGACCGGGATCGAAGATGAAGGGAATGCCGGCGGCCGCAAATTGCGCGGCGTGTTCGAGCATACCGATATGACTCTCAGGCGCCACGATACCGAGGTCAATCCCGGCATTCTTAGGCACGTGATTGACGTGCGCATGATTCATGGCGCCCGGATGAAAGGCCGTGATCTGGTTGTTGTCGGCATCCGTCGTGATGTAGGCCTGCGCCGTGTATTCATCCTCGAGCTGCCGGATGTGGTCCAGCGACAACCCACAGTTCTGCATCCAGGCGCGATACGGACCGAAATCCATACCCACGGTTGCCATCACCTTGCCCTGGCCGCCCAGAAGCTTGAGGTTGTACGCGATATTACCGGCGCAGCCACCAAAGTTACGGCGCAGACCGGGCACGAGGAACGCCACGTTCAACATATGGATGCGATCGGCGAGGATGTGATCTTTGAAGTGTCCTTCGAAGACCATGACGGTGTCGTAGGCTACCGAACCGCAGATGAGTGCCGCCATGTCGAGTCTCCGTCCCGCACCGCGGGGATCAATAATCGAATAACACCAGCGCCCAGACGACGCCGAGTAGGGCAAACGAGGTGAACACCGCCGCCGAGCCAATATCTTTGGCGAGTCCCGAAAGGGCATGACGCTCGAGACCAATGCGATCCACCGTTGCCTCCACTGCGCTGTTGAGCAGTTCGACAATCAGCACGATGAAGATCGGTCCGACGAGTAGAGCCCGCTCTACGCCGTTTTGCCCGAGCCACAGCCCAAGTGGGAACAGCACGACGCAGAGAGCGAGCTCCTGTCGAAAGGCCGCTTCCTCGCGATATGCGCCGACGAAACCCTTCCAGCTGTTGCCGAATGCGCGCAACAGCCGGATGAATCCGGTCGGTTTCGGTCGATCTGTCGGGCGCGGTCCACTCACGCCGCGGAGTTTACCGGCTTCCAGGTCAGGTCGAGCTGTTTTGCAGCACGAACGTCATCAAGCCGACGGACCGGCATGGTGTGAGGTGCTGTCTTCAGCGTGTTCGCATCTGTCTCAGCCTCACCCAAGATGGTCGCCATGGCCACAACGAACGCATCGAGCGTCTCACGGCTCTCGGTCTCGGTCGGCTCGATGAGCAAACACTCAGGGACCAGCAAGGGGAAGTAGGTGGTTGGCGCGTGGAAGCCGTAATCGAGTAGACGTTTGGCGATATCCATCGCCGTAACGTTCAAGTCCTTCGCCTGGCGCTTCATGGTGACGATGAACTCGTGACTCGCACGTCGCTCGGGGTAAGCGAGATCGAAACCGGCCTGCCGCAAACGCGCCATGACGTAGTTGGCATTGAGCGTGGCGTACTCGCCGACACGGCTCATGCCCTCACGGCCAAGCATGCGCATGTAGATGTAGGCACGCAGCAAAACGCCCGCGTTGCCCATGAAAGCCGACAAGCGACCGATCGACTGCGGACGATTGACCTCCGATAGCCAGCGATATTGGTCGCCCTCGCGTCCCACAATGGGCACGGGCAGGAAAGGTTCGAGTCGCGCACTCACACCCACGGCACCAGCACCCGGCCCACCGCCGCCGTGCGGCGTCGAGAAAGTCTTGTGCAGATTCATGTGGATGACATCGAAACCCATGTCGCCCGGACGAACCTTGCCGAGAATCGCGTTGAGGTTCGCACCATCGTAATAGAGCAAGCCGCCCGCACCGTGCACGAGCTTGGCAACCTGTTCGATCTTGCGCTCGAACACACCGAGGGTCGACGGATTGGTGAGCATGATGCCCGCCGTGTTGGGCCCCACCGCCTTGGCCAGCGCATCGAGATCGACGTCACCTTGAGCATCGACTGGAATTTCTTTGACGATACAACCACACATGGTCGCCGTCGCAGGATTCGTACCATGCGCTGCTTCGGGCACGATGATTTCATTACGCGCCAAATCACCGCGCGCGCGATGATAAGCGCGGATCATCGCAACGCCCGCGAATTCCCCGTGCGCTCCCGCCATCGGGTTGAGCGATACCGCCTTCATGCCCGTGACTTCCTTGAGCATTTCCTGCAACTCGAACATGCAGGAGAGGAAGCCTTGGCCTTGCGAATCCGGCGCTAGCGGATGGCGCGCCAGGAACTCGGGGAGCATGGCGTATTGGTTACAGGCCTTCGGGTTGTACTTCATCGTGCACGAACCGAGCGGGTAGAAATTCGTGTCGATGGAGAAGTTCAGCTGCGAGAGGCGCGTGAAGTGACGCACGGCATCGAGCTCACTGACCTCCGGCAGCATCGGTGCCTTACTGCGGCGCAACGCGACCGGAATCTTCTCGACGGCCGAGGGCACATCCGCACCCGGCGGCTGCTGAACGCTGGCGCTGCGACCCGAGCGTGAATATTCGAAAATCGATTTTTCAAGAATCTGATTCATGGACTCGTTCTCCTTAGGCCGCACGCACCTTTTGAACGGCAGCGCCGAGCGCCGCGGCGTAACGGGCGATATCACCCGCCGTCTTGGTTTCCGTGGCACACACGAGCAGCGCCGAACCCAACTCCGGATAATCGCCGGAGAGATCGAAGCCTCCCAAGATGCCCTGCGTCTCGAGCTCACGCAGCACGGCCGAAGCCGGCCGATCGAGCAACAAGACCGCTTCGTGGAAACGCGAACCATTGAAGGCAGCACGCACACCCTTCACTTGAGTCAGCGCCTCGACGAGTTCGCCGCTGCGCTGCATCGACACTGCGGCCACTTTCGACAGACCCTGCGGTCCGATCAAAGTCATGTAGATCGTCGCCGCCGTCATCAGCAGACCCTGATTGGTGCAGATGTTGGACGTCGCCTTGCCACGGCGGATATGTTGCTCGCGCGCCTGCAAGGTGAGCGTGTAGCCCAGCTTGCCATCGAGATCGACGGTGCGACCCACGATACGCCCCGGCATCGAGCGCACGTACTCCATCCGCGTCGTCATAAAACCGAAATACGGACCGCCCGAGGAGAGCGGAACACCGAGAGGCTGACCTTCACCGACGCAAATATCGGCCCCGGTCTTACCCCAATCGCCCGGCGGCTTCAGCAACGCGAGCGAAGTCGGATTGACGACGGCGATGACGAGCATGCCCTGCTCGTGTGCCCAATCCGTCAGCGCATCGACATCTTCGAGCTGACCAAAGAAATTAGGCTGCTGAATCACCAGCGCGGCGATGTCTTGACCAGCGTAAGCAGCAAGCGCCTCGCGGTCGATGCAGCCGTCCTCGCGACGATAAGCCACCGTCTCGAAACGTAGGCCTTGGTTGCCCGCCGTGCTGATCGCTACCCGACGATAGTTGGGATTTACCGTCGAAGGTACGATCACGCGCAAACTCTTAGACTTGCGATGGGCGCGCACAGCCATGAGCGCCGCCTCTGCCACGGCTGAACCACCGTCGTATAGCGAGGCGTTCGAGACTTCCATGCCCGTGAGACTCGAAATCATCGTCTGGTATTCGTAGATCAGCTGCAGCGTGCCCTGGCTCGCTTCAGCCTGATACGGCGTGTAGGCGCTGTAGAACTCACCGCGCGTGGTGATCGCCCAAACGGCCGACGGAATATGATGTTCGTAGGCTCCAGCACCGATGAACGACAACGGCCGACCGTCGAGTCGCGCGCGCTCGCTCATCAAGCGACCGATCTCCATCTCCGAGAGACCCTCGGGAATACCATCGAGACCTTGAATGCGCAGGCTCGCCGGAATTTCATCGAACAGCGCATCGATCGAAGGCGCGCCGATGGTCGCGAGCATCTCGCGAACATCCTGCTCCGTGTGCGGGATGAACGGCATGATCAGCCCCCCTCGGCCGCAAGCACGGCCGAATACGCGCTAGCATCGAGCAGCGCATCGAGGCCTGAGGCTGACGCCGGTTGCACGCGATAGAGCCAACCTTTGCCGTAGCAGTCTTCGTTGATGAGCTCCGGGCTACCCGACAAAGACTCGTTGATCTCGACCACCGTACCAGCCACGGGCGAGTAGACATCGCTCGCCGCCTTGACCGACTCGACGACGGCGCATGCACCACCGATGTCGAGCGTCGTGCCGACTTGCGGCACATCGACGAAAACGAGATCGCCGAGGGCATGCTGAGCGTGATCGGTGATACCGACTTCAATGCGGCCATCCGGCAGCGAGCGGGCCCATTCGTGGGATTTGGCGTAGCGCAGATCGGCGAGAACTTGGCTCATGGGGGTACTCCTCAAAGGCTAATGAGAGCGCGTCCGTGACGGACGAAAGGCAACTTCACGACCCGGGCTGCGAGCAACTTGCCGCGGATGTCGACTTGTACGGTCTCGCCCGTGGCACGCGGCACGCGGGCGAATGCGATAGAACGCTCGAGCGTCGGCGAGAAAGTGCCACTCGTCACCTCCCCTTCGCCCACACCCGGGACCACCACTTTTTGGTGGGAGCGCAATACGCCACGATCCTGTAGCAACAAGCCGACGAGTTTCATCGGCGAGCCACCGGACTGACGGATGGCCTCGAGCGCTGCACGCCCAACGAAATCACGCTCTGTGGGCTCGAATGCGACGGTCCAGGCCAGACCCGATTCCAACGGATGACGAGTCTCGTCCATATCGTTGCCATAGAGATTCATGCCCGCCTCGAGACGCAGCGTATCGCGCGCACCTAAACCGCAGCTTGCAACACCCGCGGCGCTGAGCGCCTTCCAAACCGATTCGGCTTCGACGGCCGGGATCACCACCTCGAAACCATCTTCACCGGTGTAGCCCGTGCGCGCGACGAACCACGCACCACATTCGATACCAAAGAAAGGCTCGAGCAACAGCGCGCGCTCGCCATCGGCAGGCGTCAACAAGCTAGCGACCGCTGCACGCGCCTTCGGGCCTTGCACAGCAATCATGGCGAGGTCAGCGCGCTCGATGATCTCGACATCGAAACCCCAATCAGTCGCGCAACGACGCATCCAGGCAAGATCGTTGTCCCGCGTACCCGCATTGACCACGATGCGAAAATGACTCTCGGTTAAAAAATAGATGATCAGATCATCGATCACGCCGCCCGTGGCATTGAGCATGCAGCTGTACAGCGCCTTGCCCGCAGTGCGCAACTTGCCGACATCGTTTGCCACGAGACGCGACAGAAAGGCGCGAGTGGCAGCTCCACGCAGATCGACCACACACATGTGCGAGACATCGAACATGCCGGCATCACGTCGCACATGATGATGCTCCTCGATCTGCGAGCCGTAATTGACCGGCATATCCCAGCCGCCAAAATCGACCATGCGAGCGCCTTGTGCGACATGCAGGTCATGTAGAGGTGTCTTGCGTCCCATGCTCTGTGCCCTCCCCGAGCCGACAGGCCCGGGCCAAAAAAAAGAGCGGCGGAGGCCTCTCGACCTCCGCCGCCCCTCTGTCCTTGAACCTGAGAGATCGGGTACTTGCCGTACCGCTCCCCTTCGGTGGGCTCCCGGTGGGAGCCACTCTCCAGAATTCGCCTGCGACCTGCCGTTCTTTTGCCTGAGCGTTTCCGGGCGGAAACTTGCGCCTTCGGCGTCCGAAGCTGCCCGGGTTAGGGCGCTCGAATCTCTCCGGCAAGGTCTGATGACGCGAACAGCTTGGATCATAGCAGCCCGCACGGCTGCGCGGCGTCTGACTTACACTGTTGCGCGTCCAGACAGGAGCCTCCCTATGCGGTTCAACCTCTCTATCCTGAAGTCTCGCGTCGCCATCTTGTTGAGCCTGCTGGCGATCCCGGTCGGCACGGCCGCCTCGCCCTCCTTATATGCGCTGTTTGAACGAACCTGGGAAGCAGAGCTCGCGGCCGACCCGCAAAGCGCGACCTATCTCGGTGACACTCGTTACAACGACCGCTGGACCGATCTGTCGATCGCCGCCATTGAGAGGCGCGTGGCCGCAGATCGCGCGACCCTCGAGTCGCTCAAGGCGATTGATCGTGACGCCCTGACGCCCGCAGAGCAGCTCGATTACGACCTCTTCGAGCGCGAATACCGACAACGCCTTGCCACCGCGCCGTTCAAGCCGTGGGCTTACCGAATCGATCATCAAGGCGGCATTCAGACGCTATCGGAAATCACGGAGCTCCTGCCATTTCAGTCGGTCAAGGACTACGAGGATTGGATTGCGCGCCTCAACGGGATCGGCACGCTCGTCGATCAGCACATCGCGCTGCTAGATCTTGCGGTTCGCGAGGGACGCACGCAACCGCGTGTGATCATGCAAAGAATTCCGGCACAGCTCGCACTGCAGAACGTGTCGAAGCCCGAAGACAGCCCGTTCTACGCACCGTTCCGGCGCTTTCCCGATAGCATCGATATCGCCACGCGCACACGGCTGAACTCGGCGGGTCTGCGTGCCATCGAGACCGTCGTGCTACCGGCCTATCGGCGCTTCACGACGGCATTCGAGCAACGCTATCTACCAGCGACACGTGACAGCGTCGGCATCTCGGCCACCCCCGAGGGCGCCGACTTCTATCGCGAACGCATCGCCTATCACACCACGAGCAACGCGCTGACCGCCGAGGAAATCCACGCTATCGGACTGGCGGAAGTCGCGCGTATTCGCGGTGAGATGCTTGCCATCAAGGATCGCGTCGGCTTCAAGGGCAGCTTGCAAGAGTTCTTCGTCTTCCTGCGCACCGACCCGCAGTTCTATTACGCGACACCGGAAGCCCTGTTCGAAGCCTATCAAGCCGTCTCGAAACGCATCGATCCTGGCCTCGTCAAGCTCTTCGGCAAACTGCCCCGCACTCCCTATGGTGTGCGCGCCATACCCCGCACCAGCGCGCCGAACACCACCACTGCCTATTACCAGCCGCCGGCAGCCGACGGCACACGTCCGGGCTTCTACTACGTGAATCTGTATCGCCCCGAAGTGCGGCCCAAGTACGAGATGGAAGTGCTGTCGGTGCACGAGGCCGTACCCGGACATCACTTGCAGATCGCGCTCGCCATGGAACAGGCCGCTATGCCGCAGTTCCGCCGCAACGCCGGCTACACGGCCTACGTCGAAGGCTGGGCCCTCTACTCCGAGAGCCTCGGCGAGGAGCTCGGGCTTTATCAAGACCCTTACTCCAAGTTCGGACAGTTAACCTACGACATGTGGCGAGCCGTTCGACTCGTCGTGGATACCGGTCTGCACTCGAAAGGCTGGAGTCGCGAACAGGCGATTGAGTTTTTCAAAGACAACGCGGCCAAGACCGAAGCCGACATCGTCAATGAAATCGACCGCTACATCGCCTGGCCAGGGCAAGCACTCGCCTACAAGATCGGACAGCTACGCATCCAGGCGCTGCGACGCGAAGCCGAGCAGCAGCTCGGCGATCGTTTCGACGTCCGTACCTTCCACGACGTGGTGCTCGAGACCGGTGCCGTGCCACTCGATGTCATGGAGGGTAAAGTGCGCGCTTGGATAACGAGGAAGGCACGATGATTCAGCGACGAGCGAGTGTAGCAACCCGGGTAGGCGGCGTCCGTGTCGGCGGCGGCGCGCCCATCGTCGTCCAATCGATGACCAACACCGATACCGCCGACATCGAATCGACGGTTGCACAAGTGCGCGCGCTCGCCCGCGCAGGTTCCGAGCTCGTGCGGGTCACCGTCAACACCGAGGAAGCCGCTGCTGCCGTGCCGCACATTCGCGATCGACTCGCGCAGCAAGGCGTGCACGTCCCGCTGATCGGCGACTTTCACTTCAACGGACACAAACTGTTGAAGGCGCACCCCGCCTGCGCCGAGGCGCTCGCCAAGTACCGCATCAATCCGGGTAACGTCGGTCGAGGCAGCAAACGAGATCCGCAATTTGCCGAGATGATCGAAGTGGCCTGTCGCCATCAAAAGCCGATCCGCATCGGCGTGAACTGGGGCAGTCTCGACTCCGAACTGCTGACGCGCATGATGGACGAGAACAACGCTTCATCGAACCCGCGTAGTGCCAACGAAGTGATGCGCAGCGCAGTGGTCGAATCGTGCCTGCAAAGTGCCGCTCGAGCCGAAGAGCTCGGACAAGCACATGAGGCTATCGTGTTATCGGCCAAAGTCAGCGGCGTACAGGATCTGATCGCGATTTACACTGACCTTGCCGCACGCTGTGATTATCCCTTGCATGTCGGTCTGACCGAAGCGGGCATGGGCAGCAAAGGCATCGTGGCCTCAACGGCGGGCATCGGCGTGCTGTTGCAGCGAGGCATCGGCGATACGATCCGCGTGTCGCTCACCCCCGAACCGAATGGCGATCGCACCCAAGAAGTGATCGTTGCTCAGGAAATTCTGCAGACCATGGGCCTGCGGTCTTTCGTGCCGATGGTGATCGCCTGCCCAGGCTGTGGTCGCACGACTAGCACCTACTTCCAACAACTCGCCCAAGACATCCAATCGCACATCCGTCATCGCATGCCGGAGTGGCGCAAGCTCTACGACGGCGTCGAAGAGATGAACGTGGCCGTCATGGGCTGTGTCGTCAACGGCCCGGGCGAGAGTAAACACGCGAATATCGGCATCAGCCTACCCGGGACGGGCGAGCGCCCAGTGGCGCCGGTGTACGAAGATGGCGAGAAAACGGTGACTCTCAAGGGTGATCACATCGCCGAAGAATTCCAACAACTCGTCGAAGCCTACGTCGCACGTAGTTATCGCAAGCGAGAATCCGCATGAACCACGACGACAAACAAGACGCATTGGCCACCAAGAAATGTCTGCCCTGCGAGGGCGGTGTTCCGCCCCTTAGTCGCGCCGAATGCGAGCGCCTGCTCTCGCAACTTTCGTCGGAGTGGCGCCTGTCACCCGATGGCACCGAGCTACAACGCGAGCTCGTGTTCAAAGATTTCTTTCGCACCATGAGCTTCGTCAATGCGCTAGCCCACGTCGCCAATGCGGAAGACCATCATCCGGATCTCGCCATCGGCTACAACTATTGCCGCATTCGATACACGACTCACGCGATCGGCGGGCTATCGGAAAACGATTTCATCTGCGCCGCTAAAATCGATCGGCTCGACTGATCGGCTGCGATCGACTAGGCGCTGCGCCTCGCGAAGCGCGGTAACTCGCCCTCGAGCCCGAGAGCTCGCAGGGCGAACGGTCGACGCAGTGTTGCGTTGCGTCCAATCAGACTCATCCCGCGCTCGGCCAGCGCGCCGATAGCCCCTCCGCCAAAGGCGAGATAGCGGTTGATGCCGTCCATGGCGAAACTCATCAGCTCATTCTCACTCTTGCGCCAACGCTCATAGCGGCGTAGCGCGATACCGGCACCCGGCGATTCACCGCGCGCGATCGCCCACTCAAACACCTCGGCCAAGCTCGCTGCATCGAGCAAACCGAGATTGACTCCCTGCCCCGCCAAGGGGTGGATGATGTGCGCTGCATCGCCGATCAGGGCACAGCGCTCGCGCGTGTAGCGATCGGCATTGACGCGGCGTAGCGGGAAGCTGCGTCGCTCGCTCGCGAGCCGCAAATCGCCGATCACGCGATCGCTAGCCTCGGTCACGGCTCGATTGAACTCATCGACACTCCCGGCCAACAAACCCTCCGCTTTCGAACGCGGTAACGACCACACCAGCGAGCACTCACCGCTCGCCAGTGGCAGTAAAGCGAGAGTCCCCTCACCCAGAAATCGCTGCCAAGCCGTGTTCTCGTGTCCACTCTGGCAGGTCAAATTGGCCACGATCGCGAGCTGCCCGTAATCCTGCGACTCGATACCGAGCCCGGCCATGCGGCGTACCAATGAGCGCGCCCCATCGGCACCGATGACCAAACGGGTCGTCACCGTCTGCGTCTCGGTCACGAGCTCCACGGCATCGGCCAAAAAATTCAACTGTTGCAGAGACTCTTCACGCAGCACACCACCCGCAGCTTCGAATGCGGCAAGCGCGGCACGCTGCAATGCCCCATTGCCGATGATGTGCCCGAGATTAGGCTCGGCCAACTCCGCTGCATCGAAACGCAAACTGCCGGCCCCTCGCGGTTCGACGCTCGCGGGCCACACGTGCATACGCTCATAGGGCGATATCACTCGAGCTTGCTCTGCCAGAGCCGACCAGACCCCGGCATGCTGAAGGATGCGCTCACTCGCACGCGAGATCGCAAAAACGCGCAAATCTGCTGGATCCTGCGCAGGCGGCACTGGCCAAGTACGTGAGGGGACGTCACGCTCGAGCAACAATACGCGCCCGGCGCGACAGAGACCGGCACGCAGCAACAATGCACCCTGCGCCGCGCCGACGGGGCCTCCGCCTACGATGGCAACGTCGAAATCCGTCTCGCCTGCGATGCCAGCGTTCACAGCGACACACCTCGCGCGAGTCGCGGCGTACGCCCTGCGAATCCCCAACTCAAGCGCGACATCGCCTGCTTGGCGGTCGGCGACAAATCGAACAGCAACAAACCGACATCGCGCAACAGAGGCACCCCGGGGCGCTGATCGCCGAAGAGTTTCACGAGTCGGTCAGTGAAATCGATGATGCCTTCCCGATCGGCGCTGCGTCGGTGCGCGAACTCAGCCAACAGTTCCGCCGAGCCCACATCGACAACGCGCTCGTCCCGCTTCGCATCGGCCAGCGAGTCCATCAATATCTCAGCGAGCGTTACCGCGTCGCGCAAACCCAGATTGAAGCCCTGACCTGCGACCGGGTGTAAGGCCTGCGCTGCGTTGCCGATGAGCACGCAGCGCTCTGCCGTCACGGCGGCCGCGCGGGTCAAGCGCAACGGATACGCCTGGCGCCGACCGACCGTCAGCAAACGACCGATGCGCCAGCCGAAGGCAACCTGCAGCCGTGCGAGATAGTCGGCATCCGACAGGGCGAGGATTTCTTCGGCAACCGCCGGTGACAAGGTCCATACGATGCCATAGTGCCCATCGTGCAAAGGCAAGACGGCGAATGGCCCGCTCGACGTGAATCGTTCGTAGGCCGTGCCATCGGCAGGCCTCGAACTCGCCACGTGCGCCACGATCGCGACCTGCTGATAATCCTCCACATTGGCCTCGAGCCCGGCAGCCGAACGGACCAAAGAATTCGCGCCATCAGCCGCGACCACGAGTCGGGCTCGCAAGGGCCGCTCGCCAGGCTCGGTGTGAAGTACGACGCCCTCGTCGTCGAATGCCACGCCGGTACAACGAGCCGGCATACGCCTCTCGAGACTGACATGCCCAGCGAGGGCCGCATTCAGCGCACGCCCCATCGACCGATTGGTAATGACATAGCCGAACGCATCGATATCGTGCTCACGCGAATCGAGTCGCGCGAAACCGGCACGACCTGCATCCGAGACATGAATCCGGCGGATCGGTGCCGCTTCGCCGGCCATCGCTGACCATACGCCTAGCGACTCGAACACCCGTCGCGTGCCATTACCGAGCGCGGTTGTACGATCATCGAAGCTCGGTTGAGCTGCGGCATCCGGTGCCACGCCCTCAATCAGCGCGACCCGCAAACCCGCCGGGCGTAAGGCTAGCGCTAGGCTCGCACCCACGAGTCCACCGCCAACAATCGCCAGATCCACCTCGACGTACTCGCTCACCGCATGATCCTCAAGCTGCACTCATCACGCTGCACACATCAGGGCTTCGATCTCGGCGACAGACTTGGGCACACCCGCGGTGAGCACCGCGGGCTCATCCTCGGTGACGAGTACGTCATCTTCGATACGGATACCCAAGCTGCGAAGTTCCGGCGGCACGCCACGCGTCCCGGGCGCAACATAGAGCCCAGGTTCTATGGTCAGCACCATGCCAGGTTCCAGCAGGCGCCAAGCATCGCCAATCTTGTAATCGCCTACGTCGTGCACATCCATGCCGAGCCAATGCCCAGTTCGATGCATGTAGAACCGACGATACTCCTGCGACTTGATCAACGACGGTACGCGACCCTTGAGCAAGCCCAGTTTCACCATGCCTGCGGTCAACACCTCGACGGCGACCTCATGCGGGCGGTTCCAGTCGTTACCGACGCGAACCGCGTCGATCGCCGCTAGGTTCGCTTCGAGCACCACTTCGTAAGCGGCGCGCTGGGCGTCCGTGAAGCGCCCATTCACCGGAAAGGTACGCGTGATGTCGGAAGCGTACGTCTGATATTCGCAACCCGCATCGATCAACAACAGCTCGCCATCGTTCAAGACGGACTCGTTCTCACGGTAGTGCAGGATGCAACCATTGGCGCCACCGCCCACGATAGGCAGATACGAGATGTCAGCGCGCCACCTCGCGAACTCGTGACGCAGCTCGGCCTCGATCTCATACTCGTAGCGACCGGGCCGACAAAAACGCATGGCACGCACATGGGCGGCGGCGGCGATACGCGCGGCCTCACGCATGCGTTCGATTTCGCCACGACTCTTGAAGAGCCGCATCTCGTTGAGCACGTGTTCGAGCGCCACCATCTCATGAGGCGCGTGACGACCTTGCTTGGCCTCGGCACGAAGACGATTGACCCAGCCAACGACCCGCTGATCGAACTCGCGGTCGTGTCCGACCGAGTAGTAGAGCTTGCCGCGACCCTCGAGCAAGCCCGGCAGAATCTCGTCGATATCGCTGATCGGGAAAGCGTCGTCGGCGCCGTAATCGCGCCGCGCACCGACCGGGCCCGCACGACGCCCGTCCCAAGTCTCGCGCGCCGGATCTCGATCGCGCACGAACAAGAGATATTCCCCTTGCGGACGACCGGGAATCAGCACGGCTACCGACTCGGGCTCACCAAAGCCGGTCAGATAGTGGAAATAGCTGTCCTGACGATAAGCGAATTCAACATCGTTGTTACGCATCGGCACCGGTGCAGCCGCGACGATCGCAATGGCGTCGCGACCCATCGTCTTCATGAACTGCCGGCGGCGGCGCGCAAATTCGTCCCGCCCGAGGGGCGGTAAAGCACCCGTCGAGCCGAGTGCAGCCAGCTTGGTAGCCGGTTTATTAGTGGAGCGAGACCGGACCATCAGGTGCACTGCCTCCGGTGGTCGTATTTCGGAAAGGCGCGAGCTCGTCGAACAACAACTGCACGCCCACGCGAACGAACTCGATGAGTTCTGCGAGCGCCTCTTCGTTGCTGTCGGCCGACTCGGCCTCATCGACGCTCAGCTGGGTGATCGCCGTGAGATCCCGGACGAGTTCGCCCACCTCAGGCGAGAGTGAATCAATATCGGGTATCGGCGTGGAACCGAGGCCATACAGAAAACCCTGACACCACTCACCAAGGGCGGCCGCGCGCTCATCGAGCGGACGATCATCCTCGGGTAGCAGCATGGCGAACTCCATCTGTCCGTTGCCGAGCACATGTCGCGTCCACTCGAAAACGGCATGCATATCGCCTTCGGCGGCGGCGGCGACGCCCTCGGGAAACACTTCGCGCAGCCAGTCTTGCAAGGCGACGGCGTTGCTCGCGCACAGCGCGCCGGCCAAGGTGCCGTGCGCTTCGGGCAGGTCGGTCAGGGCGCGCGATTCGTCGAGTCGGCTCTCGATCGTCCGGTAATCAGGTTGACTCATGCCGAGATTATGCCCTTCGCCCGTGGACACCGGTAATCGCAGGCCTATAATTTTGCCTATGCAACCCACTGCAACCGATACGGCCGCCGGCCTCGACGCCGAGATCAAACGCCTCGAGAAACAACTCGACGAGGTACTCTCGCTGCTCGGCGCCTTGCGCGAAGAGAATCGCGCACTGCGCCAGCGTCAGGACCACCTTGCCACCGAGCGCGCCAACCTGCTGCAGAAGAACGAAGCTGTGCGTACGCGGGTCGAGGCAATGATCGGTCGCCTCAAGACCTTGGAGCACGGCGCATGAGCGGCACCGAAAAAGAGTCCGCTCGGGTGAGCATTCGTATTCTCGAGAAAGAATTTCTTGTCGCCTGTCCGATGGAAGAGCGATCTGCGCTCCTCGATTCCGCTGAATACCTCAATCAGCGGATGCGCGAGATACGCGATAGCGGCAAAGTCGTGGGTTACGACCGTATCGCCGTCATCGCTGCGCTCAACCTCGCCAACGATTTGCTGCGCCTGCAATCGAGGGAACAACGCAGCGAAACAGAGGCTGCATCCAAACTGCGCGCTATGCGCGAACGGATCGATGGTGCGCTCGAGCGCGATCGACAGCTCGAACTCTGACGGCCGCGCCTCTTTGGTGTAACCTTTCCACGGCGTCACCTGCGGTGTTCGATAGTGGATCGGGTTACCTCTCGACCCTAAGTTTGAACGCCCAGGGGCATCAGGGCTTGCTGTCAGCATTGTGCATGTCCGCCTCGAGCGGAAAGCCTTACCTGGCGTAGTCCGCCCCACTTGTTGCTCTGTGTCGAGAGCAACGGTTCACACCGGCACAGGCGGGTGACGTCTTCGAATTCATCGGGGGAGTGTTCGATTTGAGCGACCGCGTGCCGCTCGCCGCTCGTGCGGCTCTGCGACAAGAGCTTCGGCGTCGCCGAGCCGCTCTGTCGCAATCGGAACGCGAAGCGGCTCATCGCCAAGTCGCACTCCACCTCTCGAGACTCGGCCGCCTCAGACCCGGCTTGCGTGTCGGCCTCTACCTGCCCGTCGGCAGTGAGCTCGATACGGCACCACTCATCGAATTGCTGCGCAGACACCGCTGTATCGCTTACCTGCCCCGAATCACGTCGCCGCGAGCGCAGCGGATGACGTTCGCGCCAGCGACCTCGAAGCTCAGTCGAAATCGGCACGGCATTCTCGAACCGACGGGCCACGACCACACATCAGCGCAAGAGTTGGATCTGATCCTGCTGCCCTTGGTGGGTTTCGATGCGCAGGGTCACCGCTTGGGCAGTGGGGCGGGTTATTACGACCGGGCGCTGAGTTTTCGCCGACGAAGACACGGCTGGCGCGGACCGAAACTCATCGGGATCGCCTACGAATGCCAGCGAGTCGTCGCACTCGCAGCAAGACCCACCGACATCCCGCTCGATGCCGTGATCACCGAGCGCGGAATCGAATTCTTCATTGGAGAAACAACATGAAGTATTGGCTGATGAAGTCTGAACCGTCGACATTCAGCATCGACGATCTTGCCAGAGCGCCCCGTCAGACGACCTGCTGGGACGGTGTTCGTAATTACCAGGTGCGCAACATGTTGAGAGACGAGATGGCGGTCGGCGATCTCGCCTTCATGTACCACTCGAGTTGCGATGAGCCGGGTATCGTCGGCGTCATCGAAATCGTGAAGCCGGGTTACCCAGATAACACCGCCTTCGATCGCAAGCACGACCACTACGATGCAGCATCGAAGCCCGAGTCACCGCGTTGGTATATGGTCGACGTGCGCTTGAAACAGCGTTTTTCTCGAGTGATTTCGCTGGATGAGCTGCGTCGTCACGAGTCGAAGCAACTGCGCGAGATGTTGATCTTGAAACGCGGTAATCGTCTTTCGATCACACCCATCGATGCCTCTCACTGGAAGTTCATCATGTCGCTGCAGTGAACAGTGATGACCACCGAGGTGTGAACGCGATGACCTCTTGCTTGTTTTTTGCAATCGCGTGTATATACTCACCCTCGGACTAACCCGTAACTGGAGAAAGACAATGGCTAAGGCCAAAAAGAAAGCTAAGGCGAAAGCTAAGGCTAAGAAGAAGGTCGCCAAGAAGAAGTAAGACTCTTCGTGAGTCTCGGCGGGTGGGATGAGAATCGCATTCGCTGTCTTCTGAAAGACGAGAAGGTGCCCGCGCAAGCGGGCATCTTCTTTTTTGCCCGAGGAAAATCGCATGAATCACGCTGACAACGGCAAGCAGGCAGCAGCGCTCGCAGCACTGCGCTATCTCGAAGACGGTATGGTGATCGGCGTCGGCACGGGCTCGACCGTCAATCACTTCATTGACGCACTCGCTCCCTGGCGGGATCGACTCAAGGGCGCCGTGTCGAGTTCGGAAAGTTCAACCACCCGTTTGCGTTCGATCGGTATCGAGGTGATCGACCTCAACCGAACGGGCGATCTCGAACTCTACGTCGATGGTGCAGACGAGACCGATCGGCACCGTCGTCTCATCAAGGGCGGCGGTGGCGCACTGACCCGCGAGAAGATCGTCGCAGCCGCATCGCGTCGCTTCGTCTGTATCGTCGATGAGAGCAAGGTGGTTGATGTACTCGGCCGCTTTCCGCTGCCGGTCGAAGTGATTCCGATGGCGCGTTCGTACGTGTCGCGTCAGATGGTGAAACTCGGCGGGCAACCGCTGTGGCGCGAGAACGTGGTCACCGACAACGGCAACCAGATCATCGACGTCCACGGTCTCACGATCCTTGATCCGATCGCACTCGAGAACACCATCAACGGCATCGCCGGGGTCGTCTCGGTCGGCTTGTTCGCAAAGCGCTCTGCCGATGTTGTCTTGGTGGGCGGTCCGAACGGCGTTCGCACCCTCGACTGATCGCACTTTTGGCATCGGAAACGAACAAGGCCCGCATCGCTGCGGGCCTTGTCGGTTTTGGCTGGGGGACTAGGATTCGAACCTAGGTAAACGGAGTCAGAGTCCGTTGTCCTACCGCTAGACGATCCCCCAAAAACGGTGGCCGTGACGGCAGTCCGTGCACCTGCGCGATTAGCGCTTGGAGTACTGCGGTCCGCGACGAGCCTTGCGACGACCGACCTTCTTGCGCTCGACTTCGCGAGCATCGCGGGTCACGAAACCCGCCGCACGCAACGGGCGACGCAGGGTCTCATCGAATTCGATCAACGCACGGGTGATGCCCTGGCGGATCGCACCCGCCTGACCCGTGATACCGCCGCCGGCAACCGTGACCTTCACGTCGAAGCGCTCGGTCATCTCGGTCAACTCCAACGGCTGACGGACGATCATGCGGCCCGTCTCACGTCCGAAAAACACGTCGATCGGGCGATCATTGATGGTGATCTTGCCGGAACCGGGCTTCAGGTGAACCCGGGCGGTGGAGGTCTTGCGACGGCCGGTGCCGTAATTCGTGGCGGGCATTCGATGGTTCCTGTCAGATGTTCAGAGGCTTCGGCTGTTGAGCCGAGTGCGGATGCTGATCGCCCGCGAAAACATGCAGTTTGCGATACATGCGACGGCCGAGGATGGTTTTCGGCAGCATGCCCTTGATGGCGAACTGCAGGACGCGCTCAGGATGCTCCTTGAGGAGCTTCTCAAGCGCGATCGACTTGATTCCGCCAATGGCGCCGGTGTGGTGGTAGTAGATCTTGTCGGTGAGTTTCGCACCGGTGACCTTCACCTGCTCGGCGTTGACCACGACGATGTGATCACCCATGTCGACGTGCGGGCTGTAATCGGCCTTGTGCTTGCCCTTCAGGCGCAGCGCAATCTGCGAAGCCAGACGACCGAGGGTTTTGCCCTTGGCGTCGACGACGAACCAATCACCGCGAACGGTCGCGGGTTTTGCAAATACCGTGCTCATGTTCCAAGCTCTCCGACTGCGGCGGGCGCCCCAAATGGCGGGGTACCGCAAGTCCCGAAAAAGGCGCGAGAGTGTACGTGACCCGTCCCGTCTTTGCAAAACCCTCCTTGCAGGCCGGCCGACCCGGCCCTCGATCTGCGCCCGGTATCGCACAACAATTTTGCCAAATGACCCTCAAGCCGAGCCCAGCCCGGCCGTAACAACCACTGAGAAATGAGCCATCCCATGCAACAACCCCTCGACAACCTGCTGACCACCCTCGATCGAGCCCTCCGCTCGGTGCTCGCCTCCCCGGTCGCCGCCAGGCCCATGCCCGGTGCGGATCTGCTCGAGGCCGCCCTGTCGGCTGCCGAACGACGCGAGGCC
>ENA-UPTJ01000237-UPTJ01000237.1-marine-metagenome-genome-assembly--contig:-NODE-237-length-35888-cov-5.963274_pt1 | contig 35888 bp, 19 predicted proteins | sample MGYA00238168_ERZ767080 | MGnify/ENA primary metagenome ERZ767080 (study PRJEB28935, sample SAMN06266237) | marine metagenome | isolation source: Columbia River Estuary | place: USA:Columbia River Estuary... | reverse complement strand
GGACTGACGGATGCGTTCCAAGACGGTGAGCCCATCGAGGTCGGGCAGGGTGGGGTCCAGTAACACGAGGTGCACGTGGTGTTCTTCGATGAACTTAAGGGCGGTGGCCCCCTTGTGGAACGTTTGCGTGGCGAACCCGGCATCGGCGAGCTGTTGGTGCAGGCTCGCGGCTAAGCTGCGATCGTCTTCAACGATAACGATGAGGGGCCTCTGCTGGGGACTCATGCAGAAAAACGGGGTAGGACTGTGGGGGTACCGCAAAGGGGGTTTGCGGCGGGGTGCTTACATATGTAAAAAAGAGCCCGTGGTTGCCAAGCCCATTAGAAACCATTTTGTGGGTGCCTAGGTATGAGCACTTCCGACCAAGCCGAGCCAAAAACCCCCAAGTGGGTAATCCTGTTATCTTTAGTCATCTTTATAGGTTCAGCCGCCTTTGGGGGGTATGCCTTGGCGAAGTCCGCTGAAGAGAAAGCCAGCCGGAAGTCCGCCGATCCCTTTGCCGACCGGAGCCTGTTCGGGCGCTGAGGCCGAGGTTAAGTGGGCTAAGGTAAATTAGGTTATAGGGTCTTTACCCTGGGGGTTCGGGGGTTGACAGCCTTAGGGCTGAAATAGATACCTTAATCCCTATTTTAACCCCACCCCACCCCCTCACCATGCGGATTTCTAAGTCTCTGTTGGTGGCCGCCGCTATGCTTGCTTCCGCAGGTATCGCCCAGGCCCAGCAAAACGTGACCCAGGCCACCTGGATCGGCTCAGCCGGCGACGGCGGCACGGGTATCTGGGATAAGTGGAATACCGCCCCCACGGCGCACAACTACTGGCAGGCCACTAACTTGGCAGTTCCGGTGGCCGTCTCTGGCGCGCGCCTGACGAATGCGGCTAACTTACTCTTTACCTACACGGGCCTAGCCCTCGCCCCGGGTGCCACGAACGATATCCTCATCGATTCGAACATCATTTCCAGCCAGTCCCAGACGCTCCGCTTCCAGTCGTCAGGCTACCGCTTGCTGCCGGGTGCCTTTGCCTCGGGCATTCAGCCGCTCACGACGAACTTCCAAGATATCGATTTGGCCCGCACGGTGGTCAATGCTCCTTACACCTCTGCCCCTAATGGCACCCTGCAGATTGGTAACGTCACCTTCACCGTGGCGGGGCTGGTCGGCCCGATTTCCGCTCAGCCGTTCCTGACGCTGCGCAACCCAACGAGCTTTGGCGGCGCGATCACCGCCGTAAACGCGGACACCACGATTAACCTGGAGAGTTTCGTGGCCTCCACCATTTCCGGCAACTTCAAGGGCAATGGCAATATCGTCAAGTCGGGCGGCGCCGTCCTGCAGTATCAAGGCTTTACGGGCGACATGTTCCGTTACGGCACCCTCGAACGACCCTATTCATACAACACGTTCTTAGGGGTTAATATTTTGTACAATGCTCACGCCGACGAGTACGGCCTCCGCCCGCTCGATTTAGCGCCGACGCTGGCCATTAATGACGGTGCCAATGGCGCTCGTCTCAACGGCCTCCAAGGTCAGATGCGCGTGGATGGCGGTCTGCTCATGGTGAGCGGGCACCTCAATATGTGGCACGACTTCGGCGAGACCGTCGATGGCAACATCCTCACGGTGGGCACGCAGAATGAAATCCCGCTGCTAACTGCGAATATCGCCGCGGGCGCCAATAATACTAAGCTGCGCCACAGCCTCGCCAAGCGTATGACGGGGGTCTCCTCCGTGGTCCTGAACGGTTCGGCTGAAATCAGTTTCACGAACACCCCGGTCAACGTTGGAAGCGGTGCCACCGCAGTGCGCCTTAACTTCCTCCATAACCTCAAGGCAGGTGACAATAACGATCAGTTTCAGACGACGGTCACGACGGGTCCCGACGACAACTACCGTCTCGGTATTCACATCGACCAAGGCTTCGATGGCTCCGTCGGCATTCTCGCAGGTTCGGGCAAGGTCATCAAGACCGGCGCTGGCACTTTGACGGTCCTCAGCGACTCCCGCATGAACGGCGACTTCATCGCGGGCGGCGGCCGCACGGTCTTGGCGAGCGCCACCGGGCTGACCTTTGCCAACAGCAGTTCTTTCAATATCGCCGGGACCGATGCGCGTCTCGGAGCGGACATCGGTTACCAGGAACTTAATGACCCGAACCCTAATGACCCGCACGTCGACTACCGCCCCGCCCTTTTCCCAGACATTGGCACCGTAACCATCACCACCAATGGCACTGGACAGTTCACAGGAACGGTGGTTACCGGTGCCGAGGTTGTCCTCCTTGGCGACCAAACGGTCCGTAATTTCCAAGCCGATTTTGCGCTCAAGTCCAAAGGCACGACCAATATTGGCACGGCAACGTCGGGGGAAGTCTTCACGGCGGCGGATGCCGTCCGCACGGCGGCTGAAGTTAATAATAAGGGCGAGCTTGTCATCTCGGGTACGGGCAAAGGCTCCAAACTTTTCCTCAACGGCAATAGCCTGACGATTAATCAGGACGCCACGGGTCGCGACGGCCTTTACTTCGGCGATATCTATGGTTCGGACCTTTCCACGGGTGTTTCTGGTGGCCGCATCATCAAGACGGGTGGCGGCACGCTCGCGCTGATGGGTACCAACAGTTTTTACGATTACACCGAAATCCTGGGCGGAACCTTCATTGCCAGCGTTCAGGGCCTCGGCCAGAAGGACGTCTTTATCGGCAATGGTGGCACCTTCGCCATCCTGCAGACCAACGCGGGCGTGCTGCTTGCTAGCCTTTCCGGCTCCGCTGGCTCCACGCTCAAGCTCCTCGCTTCAGCGTTTATCGACAACGGCAGCGGTGCGAAAATTCAGGTTAATAGTGGGAACGATGTGGGCCAAGTGAATATCATCAATGTGCAGGCTAATTTCTTCGGTAACATCGTCGTTAACGACGGCGTTAACTTATCCTTCTCGGGCGGCGCGAATAACACGTTTGCTAACGCGAGCTCCATCAAGCTCGACTCCGGTAACACCCGTGAAACCGTACTCAAGTTCGGCGACACGAACCAGCTCATCCGTAACCTCAGCGGCGACCTGCTCTCCCGCGTTGAACTCGGCCGCGGCGACATCACCCTCGAGCAAAACAGCTCCAGCGCTAATTTCCAGGGCTCGATCACGGGCGTCGGCAGTTTAATCAAGCAGGGTTCCGCTAGCTTCACGCTCGCTGGTACGACGACCGGTGGCGCCATCAAGGATTCTTACTACGGCGCGACCATCGTTCGCCCAGGGGGTGCGCTCATCGCTGGCACCGCTAATGCGACGCCCAACACCTCCGCCCTCATCCTCGTCGGCGCTGGCACGTTTAACACCGGTGGCCTTAATCAGACTTTCGGTGGCCTGTTCGGTTCGGCTGCCTCGACCCTGAATATCGGTGCTGCGACCGTCACCGTGGGCTACACGCCGGCGCGGGCGGCTTTGATGGTCTCCGAACTTGCGGGTACCAACCCCTTGCTCGCCGATTACCTCGGGACGACCGACCAGGTGAACCCCATCCTTAACTTGGCGAGCTTTACGGCGACGGGCGGAGCGATTGCCGCTTCCACCATCACCACGGCGTCGACCACTGGCTTGGCCGTCGGCCAGGTGCTCACGGGCACCGGCATCCAGCCCGGCACCCTCATCACGGGTATCGGCGCCGGTACCGTGAATATCAGCAAACCGCTGACCGCCGCTGCGACGGGTGTAATTGCGGCGACCGCCACCACGACCTTTACCCCGACCTCGGGTCTCTCGGGTGCCTCACAATTAACCGCCACGGCCTCGGCTGGCCTCGGCGTTGGGCAGATCATGGTGGGTACGGGGATTGCCGATGGTTCCTACATCACGGCCATCGTCGCGAATACTAGCTTCACAATTAATGCCGGTGCCGCCGGCACGACGACGGTCAAGACCATCTCTTCGGCGGGCCTGGCCGTGGGCCAGACCATCGCGGGCACGGGCCTGGCATTGAACAGCCAGATTGCCTCGATCACGCCAAATACGTCGTTCTTCGCCACTGGGGGTGCGGTCGGTACGCGTACCATTACCACGACCGCGACGACCGGACTCTTCGTCGGACAGACCTTATCCGGCACGGGCATCCCCGCAGGAGCTACCATCACGGCGGTCACCCCGACTTCCATTACGATCTCGGCCTCCCTTACCGTTAGGGCTGCTGGCACCGTCACCGTCGGCGCTTTAATCGGCCTCAACAACGCTTTGACCGCGACGGCTTCGGGCACGGCTACCGTCAGCGCGCTCATCTCTCTGAACAACCCGCTCACGGCGAATCTCGCCGCAGTGCCGGTCAACGCGGGTGTCGTCCGCACCATCGATGTGTCGTCGCTGGGCCTCAACGCCAGCGAACTCAACGCGCTCTACGCGGGATCGACCACGATGTCGGCCTTGACCCGACGCTACCTCTCGACGGTGGCCGTGGGCATGAATCTCGGCAGCTACGTGGCTCCGACCACGGACATTTCCTTCACCAACTCCTTGTCCTTTGACGGCCAGCTGGTCGGCACGGGCACCTTCGTGAAGTCCGGTTCGGAAACGCTTTTCCTGCGTGGGCTCAGCACCAGCTTCACTGGCCAAGTTCAGGTCAATGGTGGCACGCTCGACATTTCCTTTGTCGGAGCCGTCAACAACCTCAACAACGCTTCCTCCATCACAGTCAACGCCGGCGGTAACCTCGCTGTCACGGTGGATGACGTCTATGTGGCGGGCCCGAGCGCGGTAAAGCGTACGCTGACCACGCCGGTCCTTGGTACGGGTAATTTCGTGAAGAATGGCGTCGGTTACCTCGTTCTCAACCCGACCCTCGCGGCCGGCCAGGTCTCTTATTCTGGCACGACCTTTGTGAATAATGGTTGGCTCGAAATGAACGCGCTTTCGACCAACGGAGCCGCCGTCATCAATTCCTTCAACGGTAACGCCGCCCACCTAGTGCTTAATGCCACCAACGATGTCACCTACTCCGGCCTCGTCTCGGGCACGGGTGAACTCGTCATCCAAGCGTCGGCCGGCAAGACGCTGACCGCGGGTGGGTCGCTGACCCACACCGGCGGCACCAATGTTCTGACTGGCACGCTCTTGGCCCAAAATGGTTGGGCAGGTGCCACCACGGGCAACATCACCGTCGCCGCAGGTGCCAAGGCGCGCTTGAATGTGACCACTAATCTGGCCGCCACGGGTGTCTTCATCGGTGCCGGCACGATTATCAAAGAAGGCACGGCTTCTCTGACCCTCGGCACGGCGACCACGGCCTTTAGCGGGACTTACCAGTCCAACGCGGGCACGACCGTCTTGGCTTCGGCCAATCTCTTCGGGGGCGTAAACCCCGCGGACTTAATCGCCGCCATTGACCTGCGTGGCACGTCCGTGCTCGACGTCACCGCCAACCAGACCTTCCGCAACCTCACCGGTGAGGCCACCACGCAGATTACCTACGGCGTCAACGGCACCGTCATCACCTTGCCGATCGACACCGGCGCCACCAACAGCTTCGCGGGTCGCTTCACGCGCGGCGCAGGTGTCACGGACGCTTCGATTGTTAAAATTGGCCTCGGCACTTTGGACCTCTCCCCAGCGGGCGGAAATAATGAGCTAACCTTGATTAGCGTAGTCGCCGGTCGCCTCGTCGGCACGGCTGCTGGTTACCTCGGGGCCAATATCCAAGTCGGTGCGGGCGCAGAGGTGGCTTTCAATGCGCCGAACGCGGCTCTGGCTTCCGTCTTCGCTAATAACATTGAAGGCATTGGCGGTGCCGGCGGTACGGGTACGGTCGTCAAGGTCGGGGCGGGCGAGGCCCTCCTCGGCTCCGTTAACCTCAACGCCAATACCCCCGACTTCAAGGTCGAGCAGGGCATCCTCACTCTCACCGACAGCCGCGCTGGTAGTGGCATTCCGATGCTGACGGCGAACGTTTCCGCCGGCGCCACCTTCCGCGTCAAGATCGCCAACGCGCGCTCCCTTGGTTCTGAAATCACCGGCACGGGTAAGCTCGACCTGCAGTCCGACGCGACCATCCCTGGCGTCAAGTTAGTGGCGGTCAGCTCGCAGCCGACGGTTAGCACGACCAACATCGGCAGCGACGTTCGTCTCGACGTCTCCGCAATTTCCGCGGTCACCGGCATTACCGCCGACACGGGTTCCTTCCTGGATATCGGTGCCATTGGTGCCGGTCGCACGCTGACCCTAACCCAGGGCACGGACGGCGTCTTTAATGGCATCATCGAAGGCACGGCGAACTTCACGGTGAAGGGCGCCGGCCTCTTCCGTTACGCGAATAGCCTCCAGGCGACGACCGTCGGCACGGTCACCGTCGACGGCGGTTTCCTCGGGGTGAACTTCGACAACACCAAGGCGGTCACCTTGACCACCCCAGTAACGGGTACCTCTAAGCTCGGCGTCTATGTCGCCACCGGCAATTCCATCTACACGGGCGCCCTTTCCGGCGGCACGGGTGCACAGGTGGTCAAGCTCGGCTTGGGTACGCTCGACCTCACGAGCGGCGTTACTTCTTCCCTAAAGGATGACCTGTTCGCGTCTTACGATGTTCGTGAAGGAACCCTCGCCACTACCCTGGTAGCCGATCCGCTGAACCCGACTGGACCAGGCCTCATCCTGCCGAATTCCGCGAACATCGGTCGCGCGGTGACGCTCTCCGGCGGCACCTTGGCCCTCACGGTCGGTTCGACGGGTGGCACGCTCCTTTCGGGATCGGGCTCCGCCAACACCGGCAACCTAACCATCACCACCGCTAACGTCGGGGACACCTCGGTGTTGAATGTCCTCGGCAACGTCTCCGGTAATGTGAGCGTCGATGGTGGCACGGTCCTCAAGCTCGGCACCTCGGGTGGCACCCTCTTGTCTATCACGGGTGACCTGACCGTCAGCAATAGCTCGAAGCTGACGGGTTCCGCCAACGTCGGCGGCAACTTTACCGTCGCCGCGGGCGCAACCCTCGCCCCGGGCTACTCGCCTGGCACGGTTAACGTCACTGGTAACTTCACGCTCGCCGGCACGGCGAACATGGAAGTCTCGGGCGATGTCGTTGGCGGTCTCTACAATGACTCCGTCACCTTCTCCGGTACCGCTAACCTCTCGGTAGGCAACGTCCTCGTGCAGCGCTGGAACAATGGCACCAGCACGGTCGCCCCGGCCTTCGGTCAGCGCTTCGTTCTCTTCAAGGGCACCGCAACCCCTGCGGTGGGTGCTGGCCTCGTCGCCACTTACTTTACGGGTGCCACGCCAGCCGGTATTACGACCGATGACGCTTTGGGTCGGTACCTCGTTGTCGCTCCAGCCGCTGTCGATGCGGGTGCGGTCGCTTCGGGTTACGATGGCCTGATTCACAATGCCGACGGCCTCGTCCATAAGCCGAATGAATACGCCGTTTACGCCGTGCGCGCCGCTAGCGGCTACGCCGTAGCGGGCGTCGATGTGGGCATCATTTCCTACGTGCAGGCCGCGACGAACGTCGCCGCGGGCACGGTCTACATTCCGGGCACGACGGGTACGCTTGACCCGCTCGCCGCTCGCCTGATGACCATGAGCGATGGGCAGTTGGCGCCGGCACTGCTCAGCCTGCAGCCCGCCGCCTTGGCCGCCATCCCTGCCGCCATGGCTCTCGGCCAGCGCGCTGAAAGCGATGCCTTGCTGCGTCGCCTGGAGATGCGTCGCTACGACCGCGCTGGTTATAGCGTCTATTACAATGAAGGCTTCGCGCTGACGACTTCTTCGAGCTTCAAGGGTGGTTCTGGTTCGGATGCTACGCCTTTCGACTCTACCGTCACCGGCGCCATGGGCGGTATGATCAAGGACCTTAATCCTTGGTCCGTCGCTGGTTTCTCCGTCGGCTACACCAAGAGCAAGGCAGACCTCTCGGCCGGCGGTGCTTCCGCTGGCTCGGTGAGCGGTAACGCCTACCGCCTCACGGGCTTCTTCTCGTCGATGCTGGGCGAACGCAAGGATTCGCTCTTTGTGGATGCGGGCGTTTCCGTCGGTACCTCGACTAACAAGTCCTCGCGCACGACCTTCCTCGGCACCGAGACCGCTAGCCCGAAGGCCACTGGCTACGGGGCCTTCGCTCGTTTGGGCGCAGGCTACGCCACCAAGGCCGGCGTCAGCTTCACGCCCTATGTCGGCGTCGACTTCGCCAAGGTCAGCGGCAGCGGCTTCACCGAGTCCGGTGATGCTTCCGCCCTGGCCGTGAGCTCGTACTCCTACACGTCCGCCCGCGCCACCGTGGGCTCGGGTATGACCTGGCTGACCGTCGGCGACGGCGAAACCTTGAAGTTCTCTATCGACTTTGAAGCCTTCGCCGAATTCGGCGGCGGCAAGTCCACGGATATCTCGGCCCGCCTCGGCGGCATCGACTTCGTCTCGGAAGCCAACGTCTCCGCCGGCAGCGGTTTCCGCATCGCGCCGTCGTTCACCTACGGGCCGAACCCGGACTCCGCGTATTACCTGACGCTCTCGCTTGAAAAGGCGGGCGCGACCCAGACCACCGGCTTCGAACTCGGCTACCGCCGCCGCTTCTAATTCCTCTCCTGATTCACTCGCATCGCGCCTCGTCATGAAACTCTCTCGTAAGTTCCTCGTTCTCGCCTCGGCCGCCCTCGTGGCTGGCCTGCCGTCCGCCCAAGCGGACGTCACCGTTAACTATTCCTTTGGTGCGCCGGCTGTCCTGACGGGCACGGCGCTCACGGCGACGAACCTCGGCGCCCCCGGCCTGCTCCCGCAGCCGACGGCCATTCAGGTCATAGGAGAAAGAACCGTCAGCTCACTCAACATCGGGGCTTCGACGACTTTGACGATTAACCAGCTCGTGGACGCAACGACACTCACCCAGTTCCTCAGCGCTTCAAATTCGGCCCTCATTGATGTCGGTAATTTCGCGACTTTACCTGTCTTGGTGAAGACCGGCGGCGCCACGTTGCAGTACGACGCCTTTCGGCTCCTCCACTCCGATAAAAAAGAGTTTAATCCTTACTTCTTAAATGCGACCTATTTTATGACCGCTCAGACGGGGGCCGGGCCGAGCGACCTGCGCTCGCAGGGTGCCTTCTCCGGCCTGGTCGTAGTCAATCAAGGCACCTTGCAGGTGTCCGGCTATCTGAATCAATGGGCCAACTACGGTTTCGCCAATCCGGTCGGCTATACCGCCCGCATGGCCGGCGCTGGCGCTGTTATTCTCCAGGGCTCGGCCTCCCTGAGCTTCCAGGGCACCGCTTATAATGTCGTCGGAGTGGGCCCTTCTTTGAGTGACAATGAGATCAACGGGCCATACATCCCAGAGCGCTTCCGCCTGAATTACGTTCATAATCTCTATTCCGGCACGCAGGCCAACTTCCTCGCGGGCTTGGATGGCACGGATGTGAACACGGTCCTGGATGTGGGTAAGGATGCCGACTACATCGCCAATATTCACATCGACGACGGTGTCGTTGGGTCGGTTGGCCGTATCGATGGAGCGGGCCGCGTCTACAAGACCGGCTCGGGTTCTTTCACGATCCTCAACACCAGCCGCATCACGGGCGACGTGTTCGTCGGCGGCGGCGACCTCGTCCTTTCCGACCCTAACAACCTGGCCCTCCGCCTCGCTAATTCGGTCAACCTCATTGGTTCCGACGGTGCCCAGACTGCTCTGGCCCGTGCCGACGCCATAACGAGCGGCATCGTGACCCAGTGGCGCCCGGGCTACCTGCCGGGCCGCAGTGCCCCGCAGCTCAGCATCACCACAAATCAGTCGATTCGTAATTTCCAGTCCCTCTGGGGTGAAAACGCGACCAACATGTGGGTCGCCGGCACGGGTGCGGGCACAATCGTCGACATCGCCTCGGGCACGTCGCTGACCCTTCTGCAGGACGCCAATCGCGATGGTTACTTCACTGGTAGTATCAATGGCGGCCTCGGTCGACTGATTAAGGAGGGTGCCGGCTCGTTGGCTTTGATGGGCCAAAGCTCTTCGGTGGGCGAAATCGCCATCAATGGGGGTAAGATTATTTCCAACGTCCAAAGCCTCGGCTACGGGCGCGTCGTCATCGGTGCGGGTGGCACCCTTAGCATCGTCCAGAACAACGCTGGCACGCTCCGCGCGCAGATCAACGGCGCCGCTGGGTCAACCCTCACCGTCACCCCGCAGGACATCATCGTCAGCACGGTTTCGTCGGGCGCCAACGCTGGCAGCAGCCCGCCGAACGTCGGCAACGGCCAGTTGGGCGTGATCGACATCTATAACCAGCAACAGGACTTCTACGGACAGGTCATCGTTAAGGACGGCATCACGCTGGCCTTCTCGTTTGGTAAGGACGACACCTTCATCCGCGCCTCAAATATCGTACTCAACTCCGGCACGGGCGGCCGCGAGACCGCGATCCGTTTCAATGACACGACCCAGACGGTTAATAACCTCTCGGGCGATGCCAACACGCGCATCGAACTCGGTCGTGGCTCCATCACGATTAACCAGACGGCCAATACGGCTTACGCGGGTAAGGTCACGGGCGCTGGCAACCTCATCAAGGCTGGCAACAGCAGCATGACGCTTTCGGGTCTCAGCAGCTACTACGGTGCCACCGTCGTCAAGGCCGGCTCGCTGGCTTCCACCGCCGCTGATGGCATCATCAATAGCGCGGGACTTGTCTTGCTGAGCGGCACGACCTTCACCGCGTCCGCCAACCAGACGGTTGGGGCGCTTTTCGGTCAGACCGGCTCCGTCGTCTCGGTGCAGGCTGGCGCCACGTTGACCGTCGGCAAGACGGCGGCTCAAGAGACCCAGCTGAATAATGCTTTGGCTAGCTTCACGGGCGTCTCGCCCGATGCTAATCCGGCTTACTTCCTCCAGACGGACCTGGGAGCTGCCGCGGTCGCGGGCATGTCCCAGGCCAACACCATCGGCTTCCTGCGCACGGTGTTGGGCGAGCCAACGAGTTTCACGCCGATCGCCGGCTCCGGCAGCACCCTGATCGTCAAGAACACCTTCGGCCTCGCGGTTGGCCAAGCCGTCACGGGTACGGGCATCGGTTCCGCCACCACGATTTCGGCGATCTTGGCCGCGCCTATTGCGCAAGCCGCGCAGACGGCGACGGGCACGGTTATTCCGCTGGCGAACACCACCGGTTTCCTCGTGGGCATGCCAGTATCGGGCACGGGTATTCCTGCCGGCACCACCATCACCAGCATCGGCACGGGCTCGATCACGCTGAGTGTCGCGACCTCGGTCGCTGCCACGGGCATGATTAGCGGCACCGCCGCGGTCACCTTGAGTAATGCACTGTCGGGTGCCGCCGCGGGTGCTTATGCGCTGTCTCCGGTCACGACGGATGCGCAGGTCCTCGGGTTCCGTGGCGTCATCACCGGGCCCGGTGGTCTCACCAAGGTTGGTAATCAGACTTTGTTCCTGCTGACGCCCAGTACCTACACGGGTGCGACTAACGTCAACGACGGCACGCTGCAGATCGACCATAATACGCTGACGAATACGTCGGGCATCAATGTCGGCGTCGCGGGCAATCTGTCGGTGAACGTCACGAGTGGCAGCGCCACCTTCACCCGTTCGCTCAGCGGCCCAGGCTCCTTGACCAAGGTCGGCGCGGGTACGCTCGTCATCAACACGTCGACTGGCTGGGTGAGTGGCGCCATCAATGTCCGTGCCGGTAGCATAGAATTTAATCCGGGCACCTTGGCGGCCATCACGGGTGGCATGTTGAACGTCGACCGCGGCGGTTCCTTCGTGATTAACACCCCGACCGACCTCACTTGGGCCGGTAATCTGATGGGTGCCGGCACGGTCACCAAGATCGGTGCAGGCACCTTGACGGTTGTGGGCGGCATCAATATGGCCGACGCGGCGGTCGGTGCGGGCCTGCTCGATATCCAAGTGGGCAAGGTCTACGGCTCGAACCTTCCATCCGTGTTCGGTCCGCCCGCTACTTTCGGCGTGGCCCAGCTCGCTGCTGGCACGACTTATCGCGACACCGTTGCGAGCGCGACGGGAACGCAGACCACGCTCAGTTCTTTGATTAATGTCAGCAGCACGGTCGGCTTCACGGTCGGCCAGACGGTGAGCGGCACTGGCATCCAGGCCGGTTCAAAAATCACCTCCTTGACGGAAAACTCCATCACCCTCGATACCGTAACGACGGCGCTCGCCACGGGCACGGTTAAGGTCGAGGAGTCCTTTGGTGATTGGCTCTTCCAGGCTGCGACGCAGGCCGCCGCTGGCGCCACCTTTGGCGTTACTTCTACCGCTGGCCTCCAGGTCGGTATGCACGCCTTCGACAATAACGTGGTTGGTTACGCCGGCCTCCTTGGCACGATCGTGTCCATCAATGACGTCGCTTCGACGGTGACCTTGAGTGCCCCGACCGCCGTCGCCCTGAACAGCACGCTGGCTTTCCAGCTCGGCGACGTCCGTGGTGCGGGTAAGTTTGAGAAAGCCGGCAATGGCACACTCACCTTGGATGTCCCGCTCTCATTAACCGGTGCCGTCGAGATCCTCGGTGGCACCTTGGTCGTGAACACCGAATCGGCGTTCCATAATGCCTCCTCCATCACCCTCGGCGCTGGCGCAACACTGGACGTTTCGGGCTTTGACCAGGACTTAGCCAACATCACGAGTGATGCGGCTTCCACGCTGGTTGGTGCGGGTTCGACGTTGACCTTAAAGGCCTCCGCGGGTGCTACGACTACCTACAGCGGTCTCATCACCGGTGCGCCCGACATGGTCTTCAACGAAATCCGTCCCGCTGGTAGCACGGCCGCCCTCGGCGCGCTCAACCTGCTCCGTCCGTCCGCTTCCGCTAATGTCATTAACTCCATCGATGTCCAGTCGGGTAGCCTCATCGGCACGATTGCTGGCTTCGGTGGCGCGACCCTGAATGTCGCGGCAGGTGCTAAGATTGGCTTTAATAATAATGACCTTGCCGTGGCGGAAACCTTCACCGGACCGGTGACGGGTACAGGCACCATCCTGAAGACGGGCGTCGGCCAGATTACCCTGTCCAACGGCGGCGCCACGGCTTCGGCTTACGAAGTCTTGGGCGGTAAACTCACCGTGCTCGACACGCGTGCTAACGGCGCGGGCAATGCTCCCATTGACTTAATCAATGCTAAAATCGCGGCTGGGACGACGCTGGAAGTTCGTCTGAATGGTTTCCGCGAGCGTAACCTCGGCTCCCAGATTCAGGGGCTTACCTTGACCTCACAGGGCACCTTGCAGATCACCAATACGACCAGCAATAACTCCAACGTTTACCTCACGGCGGGCGCCTCCTTGGCCGCCGTCACCTTGGGTGATGCCGTCACCTTGTACCAGAATACCCAGAACTCCATCGCTGGGGTCAATGGTTCGGCCGGGGCACAGTTAAACTTCAACACTGGTGGTGCCGTCACCATCAATCAGGCCATTAACACGAGCTTCGTCGGCACGGTCGTCGGGTTGGCTTCGCAGTTAACCTTGGTCGGCCCAGGCCGCGCGGGCTTCACGAACGCCGCTCTTTCTACGCAACTCGGCGCCAACATTACTTTGGCGGTCGGTTCGGGTACGACGGCGGGACACCTCGAGATTGATTCGCGCTTCAACAACGCGACGGACCTCACGCTCAACGCTGGTTCCTTGGCCGTCAATGTGGCCGCGGGTTCGCCGGCGACCTTTAACACGACGATCACGGGTGTGGCGGGTGCCGTGAAGTTCGTGAAGACGGGCTTAGGCACGTTGAACGCTAACCTCGGGGTCGTCGCTGACCCGATCTTCTCCGCTTACGAGATTGAGGCGGGCACACTTTTGGTGACGCCAGTGGCCAACCAGATTCTCGGTGGTCGCAGCGTTTCGCTGATGGGTGGTAACCTTTCTATTCAGCAAGATGCCTCCGCGCCGGTTTTAGGTACCTCTGGCTTCACCACCACCAGCGCGGGCATGCTGAACGTCCTGGGCGCATCTTCGGGCCCCACGGGTATCTTGACCATCACGGGTTCCTTCGCGGGCGGCCTGAGCCTGCAGTCGAGTGCCAACGTCGTCCTTGGCACCTCCGGTACGAATGCCATTGCTGTCACGGGCGCCGTTACTGTCGGCGCGGGTAGCACTTTGGGCGGTCAGGCTGTCATCGGTTCCACCGTCACCAACGCCAACTTCGTCAATAACGGCATCGTCGCGCCGGGCTACTCGCCTGGTATCGTCACGGTGAACGGCAACGTTACCAATACGGGCACCTTCGTCATGGAGCTCTCGGCCACGCTGGCTAACGGCACCTATAACGACCAAGTACTCTTCACGGGCACGGCTGACCTCAACAATGGCGGTACCGGCACGATCACTCTGACGCAGTTCGGGGTAGCCGCCCCGGCCTTTGGCCAGCGCTTCGTCCTCTTCAAGGATACGCTCGGAGCCAATGCGTCCAGCTTCACTTCGTTGATCCCAGCCTCGCAGATCACCTCGCAGGGTATCAGCCCGTTCCGCTACGTCCTCTCTTACCCTACGGATGCGAGCGGTAAGGTCGGCGAGTTGGCCGTCTATGTGGTTCGCGCTCCGGCCGATTACGACGCCTTCAAGGCTCCGGCCGCCCTCTTAGCTTCGGTCAAGTCCATCACGCAGGTGAACTCGGTCCTAGTGAATAACGGTGCGGACACGGTTCTCGGTACGACCGATGACGTCTACCGCTCTACACCGGCCGCGACCTTCAATGCGGTCGGTGGCGGTTTGGCCATCCTCAGCGACGTGGGCCTGCAGACGGCCCTCGACAACCTTACCCCGTACGGTGCCGCTGGTACCGTCACGGCCGCAGGCACGCTCTTCCAGCAGAACATCAACAACGCCGCCCGTCGCCTCGAGCTCCGTCGCTTTGACCGCTCCAGCCTGACGATTCTCTCCAACGAGTGGTACGTCGATACCATCGGCGGCAAGGCCACGGTGGGCGCCTCCGGCGAGCTCCAGAATAAGGCGACGACCTACGGCATCACCGCTGGCTACACCACGCAGGTGGGTGTCGATGGCGTCGCTGGTTATGCCCTGACCGCTCAGCGCTTCTCGCTCTCGAGTGATACCTCCACCAGTGCTTCGGGTAATGGCTTCGCTGCCAATGCCTATGTCGGCACGGTCGCGATGCGTGGCCAACTCTCCCTCGATGCGGGCGTCTCCGTTTCGCACTTATCGTCAGAGGTTACCCGTGACTCCGTGATTGGTTCCGGCAACACGAACGCATCGTCGCCGAGCGCCTTGACCTATGGCGTCTGGGGTCGCCTCGGGACCGTCATCGCGCTGAAGTCGAGCGACAGCTTTATCACGCCCTTCATCGGTGTGCAGTATGCTTCGACTAAGCTATCGAGCATGGACGAATCTGGCCAGGCCGACGCAATGGCGGTCACCTCTGGGTCGGTTTCGCAGTCCTCGGTGCGCGTGGGCACTGGCTTCCACCACGTGTGGGAAGAAGGCCGTGGCGATTGGCGCTACCGTCTGTCCATGGACGTGGGCTACGTGAAGCAGTTCTCGGGTGAGTTTGGGGACTTCACGTCCACGAACGCTACGGGTATCAACACGACTTACACCTCCAGCTTACGCGTGAGCGCCGGTTCGGGGTTCTATGTTAACCCGTCCCTGAACTTCGGACCGGATGAGAATTCCACCTTCTCGGTTGGTTTGACCTACGAGCAGGGTAACGGGAACTCGATCGGCGTGAATGCGGGCTACCGTAAGCGCTTCTAAGAAATCGGCCTAAAACCCTAGAAATTTGGGGTGCGTCGTTCGGCGCACCCCTTTTTTGTGCCCTCGCCTAAAAACTTGACCAAGGGGAGCCGGTCCGTAAGTTCCGTCTCTCCACCGGAAGCCCCCTTCGTCTAGCCCGGTCCAGGACACCTCGTTTTCATTGAGGTAACTGGGGTTCGAATCCCCAAGGGGGCGCCAAGGTGGAAGTCTTTAGCCGGCCGAGGTCTCAATGACCACGGTGCGGCCTTCTTTGCGGGAAGTTTCCGCCGCAAAGGCCATGCGGTGGCTTTGAATCGAAACCTCTAGCGAGGTGCGTAGCGCGGAGGCATCGGCTCCCGTCAGCTCGGCGTGGAGTGTGGCCATTAGCCCCGCGTCGCCACCGCCGTGGCCGGCATACCCGCCCGTGGGCGTCTCCACCGTGATTTTCTCTGCGGTTTGATTCCAGCCGTGTGGCGTGAAGACCAAGTCACAGCCCAAGTGCTTTTTGACGAAGGCGCCACCGCGCAGGACGCCTTTAGTCCCAAAAATCTCGAGCTGCCGGCCATCGTCAAACGCGGTCATGGTGAAGGTCGCGGTCACCTCGCCCGTAAATTTAAGCGCCAGCACCTGATGGTCGACGACATCGTTATCGCAGCGGAAGGCGCAGCGTCCCCAGGGGCTCGTGCGGAGCCACGTGAAGATTTCTTCGTCTGTCGCTTCCTTCGCGCGATCATAGACCATGCCCAGCCAGCGGCGGCCTTCGGGTTGGGCGTAGCGGTGCGCATCGTAAGGGCACTGGCTGGCCACGGGACAACCGTCGGTACAACGCGCGGGTGCGCCCGCCGGGGCGTGGGCCGCGGTGAATTGCGTCAGCGCGCCATGCGAGGAAACCGCTAAACAGGGCCGATTGATGAGCCAGGCCAAGAGATCCATGTCGTGGCAGCTCTTCGCTAAGATCATCGGCGAGGACTTGCTTTCATTGGCCCAATGTCCGCGGACGAAGGAGTGCGCTTGATGCCAGGGTTGAACGCCTTCGATGAAGTTGGCGGTCACGATTTCACCGACGACCCCGCTGCGGAGGAGGCTTTCGACTTGGGCGTAGAAAGGCGTGTAGCGGAGGACGTGGCAGACGACGACGCGACGCCCGAGCCGCCGGGCGGCGGCCTGGACGGCGAGGACGTCTTCGAGCCGGTTGGCGATGGGCTTCTCCAGGAGTAGGTCGCAACCGAGCTCCATCGCGCGGATGGCGTGGTCGCGGTGCTGGGCGTCTTGGGTGCCGATGATGACGACATCCGCTGGCTTGCCGGCCGCGAACATGGCCTCGGCTGAAGCGAAGCCCTGGAAGTCCGCCGGACGGTCGGATTTACCCCGGATGAACTCGACGCGTCCTTCGACCGGGTCGGCTCCGGCCACGAGCGCAAAGCGGTCAGGCATCTCAGCGGCGATCCCTGCGTAGGTCCGAGCGCGGGATCCACAACCGCAGAAGGCCAGGGTAAGACGTCGCATGGGTGTAGCCAGATTTAGGACTAGCCCGAAGGGGAGGCAAGGGTGGGCAGGGTAGGGGTGTCTGGGCACTTTAACTCATTCCGGCAAAAAGCCCTTGCGTATGTTCAAAAAATATTGAAACATCAACCGAGTCCCCCGCTAGTCCGATGACGCCCCCTTCATCTAAACTATCTGCCCGTCGTAAGAGCCGGCCTTCCTTTGCGCCGCTGAGTGCCCATGAAGCTGAATTAGCGGAGTTTTTCGTCAGAATGGCGGGTATTTTAGGGGTCCCGCGTTCGGTCGCCGAGATCTATTCGTTGCTTTATGCGTCGCCTGCGGCGGTCGATTTCGACCAAATTCAGGGCCGCCTAGGGATGAGTAAAGGCTCTGTCAGTCAAGGACTTAAGTTCCTTCGAGACCAAGGCATGGTCCTCTCGGTTAAGGCCCCTGGCTCCCGCCGGGAGCGCTGGCAACCGACCCCCTCCTTGGCCGCGTCCTTGGTCACCCTGCTGCGCAGTCAGGTTTTACCCGCCTTGGAGCAATCGAGCCCCAGCCTCGACCGCATCGTCCAAGGCGCCCAGAGCACGCAAGCCTCTCCCGCGGTCATCGAACGGCTGACCCAGCTTCGCCGCTGGAACGCCCGTGCCCTCGAACTCTTTCCTTTGATGCTCCCTCCCCCGAGGGAGTCCTAAAGTTTTTGGCCGATCACTCGGCTGACAGTCCATCTTCCCTCACGTGCGGCGACCATCGCCTCCACGTGCGGTAGCCTACCCGGGTAGCTAAAGTGGGCTAGTGCGGATAGCGGTTGGCGGTTTAGAAATAATATCCCCCCCCAACATTCCCCGCCTCCTATCCCAAGCCCCGCCCTAGCTGCATCTTCCTAATCGCTTTCCGCCCACCGCAAACCGCTTAAACCTTTCGTCACCCTATGCGTATCGCCATCACCAGCGGCTATTTCGATCCCTTGCACCGCGGGCACCTCGAGTTACTAGAACTATCCCGCGCCCAAGGAGACGCGCTTTGGGTCATCGTGAATAATGACGCCCAAGGGGCGCTCAAAAAAGGCAAGTCCTTCATGGACCAAGACACCCGGCTCGCGGTGACCACTGCGCTCCGTATCGTTGATCGGGCGGTCCTCGCCATCGACCAAGACGGCTCAGTCTGCGCGACCTTAGAGTTGCTCATCAGTGAGGCCCGGGCCGCCGGCCACGACGCGGTCTTCTGCAAGGGTGGTGACCGCCATGCCGGCAATATTCCCGAGATGGTCGTCTTGAACAAGCATGGGGCTAAGCTGATCGACGGCCTGGGCGCCAAGATTGACAGCAGCTCCCGCATCATCGCTCAAGCCAAGCAGGCCTAACTTTTCCCAGCTATGAAAAAACGCGCACTCATCACCGGTATCACCGGTCAAGACGGCTCCTACCTCGCCGAGTTCTTACTGAACAAGGGCTACGAGGTTCATGGGCTCATCCGCCGCTCCTCCAGTTTTAACACGGAACGGATCGAGCACCTCTACATGGATGACCTCGTCCGCGACATCCACGTCAAGAAAATCAAGCTCCACTACGGCGACCTCGGCGACAGCACTAATCTCATCCGCGTCATCGGCGATGTGCAGCCGGACGAGATCTACAACCTCGGCGCAATGTCCCATGTGAAGGTTTCCTTCGATGTCCCTGAATACACCGCGGACACCGACGGCCTCGGTACGCTTCGCCTCCTCGAGGCCATCCGTATCTTGAAGATGGAGCAGAAGGTTCGGATTTACCAAGCGTCGACCTCCGAGCTCTACGGTAAGGTCGTCGAAGTTCCGCAATCGGAGACCACCCCGTTCTACCCACGCAGCCCATACGGTGTCGCCAAGATCTACGCCTATTGGATTACGCGTAACTACCGCGAAGCCTACGGTATCTTCGCCAGCAACGGTATCCTCTTTAACCACGAGTCTGAGCGCCGTGGCGAAACGTTCGTCACCCGTAAGATCACCCTGGCCGTTGCGAATATTATCCATGGCCGCCAGGACTGCCTCTTCCTCGGCAACCTGTCCTCCCAGCGCGATTGGGGCTATGCCCCCGACTTCGTCCAGTGTATGTGGCTCATCCTGCAGCATCACCAGCCCGATGACTTCGTCATAGCGACGGGTAAGATGTATACCGTGCGCGAATTCTGCACGCACGCCTTCCGTCGCGCGGGCATCGAACTGGAATGGCGGGGCGTTGGGGCAGATGAGAAGGGCATCGACCCGAAGTCGGGCAAGACGCTGGTCGCCGTCGACCCACGCTACTTCCGCCCGACCGAAGTCGAGCAGCTCTTGGGCAACCCCGCGAAGGCCATCCGCGAATTGGGCTGGGATCCCCAGCAGACATCCTTCGAGCAACTGGTGCACAAGATGGTCGACTCGGACCTGAAGCTGGTCGCCCACAAGCATCGCTGAGCGAATGAATCGCACTGCTAAAGTTTACGTCGCGGGTCACCGCGGCATGGTCGGCTCAGCCATCGTGCGCGCCCTGCAGGCCGCTGGCCATACACAGGTCATCGTGCGGACGTCGGCCGAGCTCGACCTCCGCGATGGTGCCCAAGTCCGAGCGTTCTACGCCCAAGAGCGGCCGACCTATGTGATCATGGCGGCGGCCCGCGTTGGGGGTATCCACCACAACTCCTCGGCACCGTACGACTTCCTGTACGACAATTTGATGATGGCGGCAAACGTCATCGACGGGGCCCGCCACGCGGGCGTGCAGAAGTTATTGTTTCTGGGTTCCAGTTGCATCTACCCCAAGTTTGCGCCGCAACCGATTCAAGAGGCGGCGCTCCTCACCGGCCCGCTCGAGGTTACCAATGAGGCTTACGCCGTCGCGAAGATTGCTGGAATCAAGCTCTGCACTTTCGCCCGCCAGCAATACGGGTGCGACTTTATCAGCGCAATGCCCTGCAACCTCTACGGGCTGGGCGATAATTTCTCGCTCCAAAACTCCCACGTACTCCCGGCGCTGATTCGTAAGATGCATGAAGCCAAGCTCCGGGGCGACGCCCAGCTGATGCTTTGGGGCACGGGTACGCCGCTCCGCGAATTCCTCCACGCCGACGATGTGGCGAGTGCCTGTTTGTTGCTGATGGACCGTTACGCTGAGGCCGGCCATATCAACATCGGTTCGGGCGAAGAGCTTTCCATTCGAGCGTTAGCCCAGAAGGTCGCGACCACCGTAGGCTTCACGGGCTCCCTCGAGTTTGATCCCGCGATGCCCGACGGCACCCCGCGCAAACTCATGGATGTCGCGCGTATCAAGAGCTTGGGTTGGAGTCCGCGGATTGGCTTAGACGAAGGTATCCGCGGGGTCTACGCTTGGTATCTCCAACACGGCTCCGAGACGCGGAAGTAAGTGCGACGAAGTGGCTTGGCCGGCTGGTTAACTAGTGGCGAACACCCACTCCCCTTGGTCGTTAATCCGGCCTCCGCACTCCCACCGATGCTCCTAGCCCACTAGCCAACGAATCCCCTAACCCCTATTTCATCATGTCCATTACCCTTTGCATCCCTGCTCGCATCGCTTCTACGCGTCTGCCGCGCAAGGTCCTGCTTGATCTCGGGGGTAAGCCCGTGGTCCAGCATGTTTGGGAAAAAGCCAAGCAGGTCCGCCAAGCGGACCGCGTCATCCTGCTGACCGATTCCGAAGAGGTCGCGCAGGTCGCCCGCGGCTTCGGTGCGGAAGTCGTGCTGACTTCTCCCGATTGCCCTTCAGGCACCGCGCGCATGGCGAGCGTCATCGACCAGGTGCCCGGTGATTTTTTCCTGAACGTCCAGGGCGATGAGCCTTTTATTCAGCCCGACCTTTTGGACGGCTTGATCTCGCGCTGGAAAGAGACGAAGTGCCGGCTGGTCACCGCCGTCGCGAAGATTCAGACAACGGAGCGTCTAATGGCTAGCAGTGTGGTCAAAGTGGTTCGGGCCGAGAGCGGCGAAGCCATCTACTTCTCGCGCAGTCCGATTCCGCACCTCCGCGGCGTTGATCCGAACGAGTGGGTCGCTCGTCGCGATTACTGGGTCCATATCGGCGTCTACGGCTACGACCGCGCAACCTTGGCTGGTTACTCGAAGCTCGCACCCACCGAACTCGAAACGGTCGAGTCGCTGGAGCAGCTACGATTCCTGGCCCACGGTTTCACATTCCAGACCGTCGTTACCCAGTATCATCCCGTGGCGATTGATACCCCGGAAGACCTTGAGGTCGCCCGGAAGATGCTGTGATCGCGGCCTAAGGCTTCGGCAGGAGCCGCAGCGTTAGGGCGGTCGTAATATCTCGGCTAGCTAGATTTCGGTTTAGTTCGCCCCCTTTCTTTTTACCGCTCACTTACCACTTTTGCACCTTTGCACAGGAGCTCCGCTCCGATTTGCCCCTTTGCACGCCCTCCCTGCCTCAACTCTCTCTTCCTTAACTCCATGACCACTCCCCTAAAATCCGCCCGTGCTCTCCTGCAGGCCGAAGCCGAGGCGCTCTCCGAACTCGCCACGCGTCTGGACGGTACCTTTACGAAGGCCGTCGATTTGATTGCTGCGCATTCCGGCAAGGTCGTCCTTTGCGGCGTCGGTAAGTCCGGCCTCATCGCGCAGAAGATCGCGGCGACGCTGTGCAGCACTGGGACGCCTGCGATTTTCCTGCATGCCGCCGACGCCGTCCATGGTGACCTCGGTATCCTTCAGCCTGGCGATCCGGTCATCCTCGTGTCCCGCTCGGGCTCGACCGCCGAATTAGTACGGCTCTTACCCGTCCTGCGCTCTTTCAAGTCCCCGCTCATTGCCATCGTCGGCAATATCCAGTCTCCCCTGGCCACGCAGTCCGATATTGTCCTCGATATTGGCGCGCGCCCGGAAGCCGACCCGTTGGGGCTGGTCCCAACAACGAGTGCGCTCCTGACGTTAGCCTTGGGCGATGCCTTGGCGGCGGCCTTGATGACTAAGCGCGGTTTTGCCGCGAGCGACTTCGCGCGCTTCCACCCGGCAGGTCAACTCGGGCGCAATTTACTGCTCACGGTCGGCGAAGCCCTGCAACCACTCGAGCGCTGCGCGGTCGTTTCCGTGGATACATCGCTGCGGGACACCGTCATCGCCATGACCCGCCATCCGCACGGTGCCGCTTGTATTCTGGGCACAGATGGAGTCCTTGCCGGCTTAATCACGGATGGTGACCTCCGGCGGGCTTTGAGTCGCGGTATCGATCTCAACGCGGCTAACGCCGGCGATATCATGACGAAAAACCCCATCCGCACGCACCCCGCGGTTTCGCTCGGGGATGCCGCCCGGGTTATGGAGGATCGCCCGTCGCAGATTTCCGTCCTGCCCGTGACTGACCCGACGACGCAACGTTGCCTCGGCCTGCTCCGCATCCACGACATCTATCAAGCGGGCCTCGTTTAATTTGCATGGCTGCTGACCGCACTATTGAAGCTAGCCGCCGTTTGCGTCGGCCGGCGCTCACGCCCCGTGAGATTTCCGTCATTGGTTTGACGGCGGCCATTCTCGTGCTGGTGCCTTGGACGTGGGGTGGGGTAGTGCTCTGGCCGATGCTACTGTTGCTGGGCGTAGCGGTGGCGGCGCTAGTGGCGGCGGTGGGTAATCATCGGGCGCAGTGTTATGCGCTCGGCGTTTGGGCGCTCGCCTTGGGATATGCCTGGTTGCGGCTACCGAGCCCCGACGATGGTTTCAGCGCCCTGACGAACGTTGACTATTGGGCCTTCCCGGTGGGCGGCCTGGTCGCTCAAGTGTTCCCCGCGATTCTCTTCTACGGCGACCGGCGCTCCCGGCCCGCCAAGGAATGCCTGCGTGATTGGGTGACGTCCGTTCCTTTCTGGGTCGTGGTTATTCTCTTCACTTATTGCGCGGTGCAGGCCTTGAACCCCTGGGGCACGGTCGTGGAGAAGGACCTCTTCTGGCGCATCTTCAAGGAGAAGCCAGTGGCGTGGTTGCCGAGTGGCCTCGTGGCGCCGTTCGTGTCCGATGAAAATGACCCAGGTGGCATGAACGCTTGGCGCCTCATGCTTACCTTAATGGGACCTTGGTTGATCTTCGGGGCGCTGCGCGCCGGCCTGCGCCGGCGGCGAGGCCTAGTCATCCTCGCTTGGATTGGCCTCGCGGTCGCGGTCGTCTATGCCGTCTACGGGTTTCTCAATCAACGGGGCTATCTGGAAGAGATCCTCGGCTATCCCGTGCCCGTCGGGGCAACCACGTTCGGGACGTTTATCAACCGGAACCACGCGGGCATCTATTTTTATTTGAATGCCGCGATCGCGGTGGCGCTGACATTCTGGCATTTACGTCGCACCCAGGCTTCCGTTACCCGCGGGGGGCCCTACCTCCTCGCCGCTTTTTGCGCCGCTTTCCTCGGCCTTTTTGTTTTCTTCACGACGAGCATCGGCGCCTCTATCATGGGTCTCGTCTTGTTGGCGGTCGTTACGCCACTGGCTTATTTTCTGGGCACGCCGAAGGAAGCGCTGGTGTCGCGTGATGTCATCTGGGTCTCTGTCGCCGGGCTTTCCGTGGTTTTCGCAGCCTTCTTTTTCGCCGGGGATTTCCGGAGTTTGGAGAAAAAAATCCAATTAAAGGCCGCGAACTATCAGGTCAACGGCGCCGATGACCGCGCACCCCTCCGCCGCTCGACCTGGGCAATGGCCAGTGCCGGCGGGTGGTCTGGTAAGGTCTGGACGGGTTGGGGCGCCGGTTCTTACCGTTGGGTTTCCCCCGTCTTTCAGGCGGACGAGAAGCCCCTCCAAGGCGCGAAAGGCAAATTGGCCATTCGTGCTACCTATGCCCATTGCGACTGGTTGCAGATGCTCGCCGAATGGGGCGTAGTCGGGATGCTTCCGGTCCTCGCTGGCTTGTGGTGGTTGGGTCGATGGATTTGCCGGGCCTGTCGCCGCGGTCATCCCGAGGCGATTCCGTTGGCCGGTGTACTAATCCTCGTAAGCCTGCACGCATCACTCGAATTAATTTTCTGGTTCACGCCGCTGCTCTATTCCCTGGCCTTGATTGTCGCCGCGATGGTGACGTTCACCGAACACGATTTGCGGACCCAGGCGGACGTTTTACCGGCCGAAGGCGAGTAGGTTTAAGGAGCTAGGATGCGACAAATTCTTCAGCACTTAGGTTCCGGTCGAACGGAACTGGCTCACGTGCCTGCGCCGGGCCCGGCGGCGGGGTGCGTCCTGATTCAAGCCACACATTCGTTAGTGTCACTCGGTACGGAGCGCATGTTGGTGGAGTTCGGCCGCGCTGGCTGGTTGCAGAAGGCCCGCCAACAGCCCGAGCGAGTCCGCCAAGTTTGGCAAAAGATTCGGGCCGAAGGTTTCCTGCCCGCTGTTAACGCCATCCGGAGCAAGCTCGCTCAGCCCATTCCCATGGGCTATTGCAATGTCGGTCGGGTCGTGGCGTCCCCGACGCGGTCGGACCTCGCGCTGGGCGACCGCGTCGTTTCCAATGGACCACACGCGGAAGTCGTCTCGGTGGCCGATGGGCTCGTCGAGCGAATTCCCGATAATGTTACCGACGAGGACGCGGTGTTTACGCCACTCGCCGCCATCGCCCTTCAAGGGGTACGCTTGATAGGTGCCCAGCCCGGCGACCGCATCGTGGTCAGTGGTCTGGGCTTAATTGGCCAACTCGCGGTGCGCTTACTGGTCGCCCAAGGGTACGAGGTCTATGGCCTCGACCCCGATCCGGATAAATGCCTGGCCGCCGAACGTTTCGGCGCCCGCTGCTTCACGTTACACGCGTCGGCTGATCCGTTGCCCGACATCCTGGCTTGGTCGGAAGGGTCGGGCGTTGCGGGGGTACTCATCACCGCTTCCACGCCGGCCTCAGAGCCCGTTAATCTCGCCGCCCGTTGTTGCCGTCGCCACGGTAAAGTCGTCCTGGTTGGCGTAGTCGGACTGCAACTGAATCGCGCGGATTTCTACCGCAACGAAATCAGCTTTCAGGTTTCCCAGTCCTATGGCTCCCCCGACCCGACGGATGTTTACTCGGCGCGGAGTAACTTTCAGGCGGTACTCACGCTCATGGCCCAAGGGCGTCTGTCGACCGAGGGTTTAATCTCCGACCGCCTAGCGTTTGAGCATGCAGATCGCGCTTACGGCACGATGCACCGAAAGGGGACTCTGGGTCTGCTGTTGGCCTATGGCGATGCCGAGGGCCTTTTAGCGCAAAACGTCACCCTCCGGTCATCCGTGCCGTCACCCGCCGTTCAGCAGGTGGCGCTCATCGGCGCAGGAAATTTTGCCGCCCGCACGCTCGTGCCTGCGTTACTCGCCCAAAATCCGTGCCCGGTCGTCGCCCATGTGGTTTCAGCCCGAGGTGCCTCCGCTTTGATTGTCGCCCGCCAAGCTAAGGCCTGGCGTGTCTCCACAGATTTACCGGCAGTCCTCGCCGATACGGCTATCCGCTCGGTCTTCCTGTCGACGCGACACCATCAGCACGCGGCCCAGGCCATCGCGGCCTTGCAGGCCGGCAAAGCCGTCTGGGTCGAGAAGCCGTTGGCACTCTCCGAGGTCGAGTTAACAGAAATCGCTGCCGCCCAAGCAGCCTCTGGTCAGCTCCTCATGGTGGGCTTCAACCGCCGCTTCGCCCCGCTGGCCCAACATATTGCCCAGCGCCTCCGGCAAATCCCAGGACCTAAACATTTTGAAGCCACCATCAACGCCGGCACCCTCGCGCGTGATCATTGGCTCTTAGACCCGCAAGTCGGTGGCGGACGGATTGTCGGCGAGGCCTGCCACTTCGTGGACCTCTTCCGTTACTGGGCGGGCGTTCCGATTGCTTCCGTCCACGCCACCTATCGCGGTGCCGACGGACAAGATGCGGGTCGCTTCACCTTAGAGTTTGCTGACGGCTCCACGGGCCAAATTCATTACCTCACGGACCTTTCGCCGAGTCAGCCCAAGGAGCACTTCCAGATTTCTGGCGCGGATTGGGAAGTGGAAATCGATAACTGGACGAAGTGCCGCGGTCGCGGCATCGCCGGGTTTAACCGCGGCGGCTTCTGGATGTCTTCGCCGGACAAAGGCCACCGCTGGGCGCTTCAAGCCTTTCTCCGGGCCGCCGCCACCGGCGCCGCCGCCCCCATTCCCCTCGACGAGTTACTGGAGGTATCCCGCTGGTCCATTCGTATGCAAAGCATGCCCATCTCTTCCTCTCCATGAACGACCTGTGCGTCCTCGGCCTCGGTTACATTGGTTTACCGACGGCTTCCATCTTCGCGACCAAGGGTAAGCGCGTCCTCGGCGTCGACATCAGCCCTACGGTGGTCGAGACCATCAATAGCGGTAAAATCCACATTCAGGAGCCCGACCTAGATGTGCTCGTCCGTGCCGCTGTGCAATCGGGCAACTTACGTGCGGCCACCGTCCCAGCATCGGCAGAGGTCTTCATTCTCGCCGTCCCCACGCCTTTTGACGTTCAGCCTGACGGGAGTCGCTTGCCCGACCTCTCGTATGTCGAGGCCGCCACCCGTTCGCTGGCTCCGCATGTCCGCGCCGGCAACCTGGTTATCCTTGAATCCACCTCTCCAGTCGGCACGACCGAAAAAGTAAAAGCTTGGTTAGAGGCTGAGCTGGCTCGCTGTGGCCTCGTACTCCCGCCGGATATTCTCTACGCGCATTGCCCCGAGCGCATCTTACCCGGTCAGATGCTCAAGGAACTGGTTTCCAATGACCGTATCGCGGGCGGCCTCACGCCCGCCGCGTCCGTTCGCGCCAAGGCCTTGTACGAGACCTTTTGCACCGCCCAGATTTTCCTGACCGATGCCCGGACGGCTGAGCTGGCGAAGTTGACCGAGAACGCTTTTCGTGACGTGAACATCGCTTTCGCTAACGAGCTCTCGTTAATTTGTGATCGCCTAAAAATCGATGTCTGGGAACTCATCCGCTTGGCGAATCGCCACCCCCGCGTGAAGATTTTGCAGCCCGGGCCCGGGGTGGGCGGTCACTGTATCGCCGTCGACCCTTGGTTTATCGTGGCCGCAGCGCCCGCGGAGGCTCGCCTCATGCGCACGGCTCGCGAAGTGAATGACCACAAGCCGCATCACGTCGTCGCACAAGTCCGGGCGGCCGCCGCCCAGCACGCGGAGCCGGTCGTGGCCTGCCTCGGGCTAGCCTTCAAGGCTAACGTCGATGACTTACGCGAATCTCCGGCGGTCGAAATTACCGCGGCGCTCGCCGCTGCCGGCCTCCCCGTCTTGGCCGTCGAGCCGCATGTACGCACCTTGCCACCCAGCTTAGTAGGCAAGGCCAAGCTCGTGAGCCTTGAAGAAGCCATGGCGGCCGCGAACGTGATTGTTCTGCTGGTTGACCATCGGGCCTTCGGGTCGCTGACCTTAGCCTCGTTCGCTGGCAAGGCGCTCATCGATACGCGCGGCCAAATTCGCTAATCTTTTTGTATCTCTCCGCCCTCCAGCATCTTGGCCCCGTATGGTTTTTGCGGCGGCTTTGGTTACAGGCCGAACGTTCGTTCGGCTGGCTCGAGCGTCGCTGCCCGCTGCAGACTTGGGACCAGATTCAGGTGCCAGACGATTATGCGGCTCGCTGGCGTCGCTCCGCGCCGTGTCTGCCGATTGCTAAAATCGACCGGGCTTTTCTGGCCCCGCATGTGGAAGCGTGGGCAGTCGAGAATGGACATTCCCCCGTTGCTGACGCCGATCTCTTAGCGCTCGGGCGTTTTCGAATCTTTAACCACGACTTATTTGATGCCGGCGTGCAACCACGTTGGCAAACGAGCGTGCTCAATGGCGCTAGCGTGGATGCTTCCGTGCATTGGACGAAACTCTCGGACGCTAGCACTACCGACATCAAAGGGGTTTGGGAACTCTCGCGCTTCGCTTGGGTCTACCCGTTAGTGCGCGCTTGGGTGCTCGATGGAGAGACTCGGCACGTCGAACGGTTCTGGGCCTTGCTCGAAGACTGGATGCAGGCTAACCTGCCCAACCGTGGGCCGCAATGGATGTGCGGACAGGAAGCATCGTTCCGGCTCATCGCTGTAGGCTACGCGTTACAGGCCTTTCGTAGTCACCCCGCGACGACAGATGCGCGCGTGCTGCTGACCGCCCGGCTGGCGACGGCGACGGTGGAGCGGATTCGGGCGCACCTGTCGTACGCCCTTTCGCAGCAGAACAACCACGGCATCAGCGAGTCATTAGGGCTCTTCACCGCGGGCGCATTGTGGCCGCAGCTGGAAGGCTCCGCGGGCTGGCGCGACCAAGGGCTCGAGACCCTTTTCCCGCAGGTCGATGCGCTCGTTGATACGGACGGTGGCTTCAGTCAGCACTCTTCGAACTACCATCGCCTGTTCTTGCAGCTCATGTCGTGGGCCGAGGTTGTTCTGATTGCAGAAGGTGAACGGCTCCCGCCGCACACGCGCGACCAGGTCAGCCAGGCCACTGAGTTCCTGCTGAACTTAATGGAGGCGGACGGGACCGTGCCGCGTTATGGTGCCGACGACAGCGCCGACCTCTTTCCCCTGAGCGGGGTACCCGCCCACGATTTCCGTCCCGCCGTTGGCGCCGCGCAGGCCTTGTTCCTCGGCAGTCGGCCAGTCGCTGGTCCGTGGGATGAGGCCTCCCTGTTATTGGTTGGGCCTATGCCGATCACCACGCGCTCTGAGGCGGGTGGCGGACAGGTGGACTGTCTGGCCGCTGGCGTTGGCGTGTTGCGTAACTATCGCGGTGCGGCGTTTATGCGGATGCCTTCCGCTTGGCGGTACCGGCCTAGCCAGGCTGACCAGTTGCACGTCTCCCTCTATTGGGATGGTGTCTGGCTCACCGAAGACGTGGGCACATTTTCCTACCGTGGCGGTCCAGCGGAAGATTTTGGATCAGCCGTGCACCATAATGTCGTCACCCAAGCGGGACGCGGGCCGATGCGCAAGGCCGGCCGTTTCCTGTGGTTGCCGTGGGTACCTTGTATCCGCCAGTCCGAACCCTTGGGCTTTTGTGCCAGCCTGCGCGATCTGGCGGGAGCCACGTGGACCCGCCGGGTCCTGCGCTTACCGCAAGGCTTCGTGGTCGTCGATCAAGTCCACGCTTCCGCTGCCGCAGACGGTTGCGAACTTCGTTGGCACGGCCGCACCCGTGCCGGACTGGAGCGGCTATCGGTGGTCTGCTCGGAATCCTCTGCGGAAACTTGGATTTCAGCGGATACGCAGACAGGGCAAGGCTTCTTTGCGCCGCGGTATGGTCGCCGTGAACCGTCCTGGACGCGCCGACTGACGGCTGCTGGTCGTACCGTCACTTTCGTGACTGCCCTCGGTTGCGCCATCGATTTGCGCCCCGACGCCGTGTGGGTCGATGGCCTCCCTTACCCCCTTTAAACAACATGCGTACTGTCGCCCTGATTGTTGGCACCCGTCCCGAATGCATCAAGATGGCGCCGCTCTATTTTGAGCTGCTGCAGTCGAAGAAAATTCGCCCGGTACTCGTTGTGACTGCCCAGCATCGCCAGATGCTCGACCAGACGCTCGCCGTCTTTGGCCTCCGTCCAGATGTGGACCTGAACCTCATGCAACCCGGCCAAGGCTTGTCTGACCTCACCGCGCGGGTGCTCACGTCCGTCCACGCTTGGATTACCATGGCCCGCCCCGACGCGGTCCTTGTGCAGGGTGACACTACGACCGTCCTCGGTTCGGCCTTGGCCGCGTTCTACGCGAACGTCCCAGTGGGGCACGTGGAAGCTGGCCTCCGCACGGATGACATGCGCTCGCCGTTTCCAGAGGAGATGAACCGCCGCTTAACCGCACCCTTAGTCCGTTGGAATTTCTGTCCGACCGAGCAGGCCCGCGAGAACCTCCTTAGTGAAGCCATCGACGATAAATCCTGCACCGTGACTGGTAATACCGTGGTCGATGCCCTGCTCTGGACGCGGGCCCGCTTGCAGGGCCTCGGGCAAGACGCGGAAGTCATCGCGCGCTTAGGCGTCCCGCCAGCGTTCGCGCAGCGGTTCCTGACCGACCCGAAGGCCCGGTGGCTACTGGTTACGGGCCACCGCCGCGAATCCTTCGGCTTAGGCTTCGAGCAGATTTGCCGCGCGCTGCAGCAACTGACTGAGCGTCATCCAGACCTCGGCGTGCTGTATCCCGTGCACCTTAATCCCTTAGTCCAGGAACCAGTCCATCGCCTCCTCGGTAAGAACCCGCGGATCGCCCTGATTTCGCCAGCGCGCTATGAAGACTTCGTCTGGCTCATGGATCGCGCCACGGTGATTCTCACCGACTCGGGCGGCGTGCAGGAAGAGGCGCCTTCCTTGGGGAAGCCCGTCTTGGTTTTACGTAATACCACCGAACGCGTCGAAGCCGTCGCCGCTGGAACCTGTATCTTGGTCGGTACCGACCCAGCGCGCATTTGTCAGGAAACCACGCGTCTACTCGACGACCCGGTTGAGTACCTGCGCCGCTCTAAACTACAGAATCCCTACGGTGACGGTACCGCCGCCCGTAAAATTCGCGCCGTCCTGGAGCAGGATCTCGGCTAAGCGCCCGCCGGTATGCGGCTCCTCTACTTCCATCAGCATTTTGCGACCCCGCTTGGGTCCGGTGGGACGCGTTCCTATGAGTTCGCGCGGGCCTGCGTCGCTCGTGGGCATTCAGTCACGATGGTTTGCGGTGCCCATGCTCAGTCGGGCTTGAGTCTGCCCTGGAATCAACGGGCAGGTTGGTCGCGCGGCGACGTCGACGGCATCGATGTGATTTCCCTGCCGCTTCCTTACTCTAACCGTGACAGCTTACTGCGGCGTGGTTGGACGTTCACCTGGTTTGCCCTTCGCTCGCTCCGTTTGGCCCTAACCGAAAGTTACGACGTTGCCTTCGCCACTTCGACGCCGCTGACGGCCGCCCTCCCTGGGCTCGCCGCGCGCTGGCTCCGCGGGAAGCCTTTCGTCTTTGAGGTGCGTGACCTTTGGCCCGAGCTCCCGCGCGCCTTGGGGGTGCGGAACCCTTTACTGCTGGGCGCCATGTCTTTCCTTGAGTGGGCGGCTTATCGCGGTGCCGATGCTTGTATTGGACTTTCCCCTGGGATCGTGGCGGGGATTCAACGCCGTGCGCCGCAGGGCCGCGCGGTTTCCTTGATTCCGAATGGGTGCGATTTGGATTTGTTTCACCCCCGCCGGCGGGCGCCGCTCACTTTACCCGGCATCGCTACGGGGGATTTTGTGGCTGGCTTTACAGGCGCGCATGGCCCGGCCAACGGCCTCGATGCCTTATTGGATGTTGCCCGCGAGCTGCGTCGACGCGGCGATACCCGCGTCAAGCTGGCCTTCATCGGCGACGGTAAGGAAAAAGACCGCCTAAGGGCGTTGGCCACGGCGGATGGCCTGACCAATTGCCTCTTCTTCGACCCGGTCCCGAAGCAGCAGTTAGGGGCCATCACGGCGTCACTCGATTGCGGGTTGATGGTGCTCAAGGATGTGCCGGCCTTCTACGACGGCACCTCGCCTAATAAATTCTTTGATTACGCCGCCGCGGGGATTCCCATCGTCAATAACTACCCTGGTTGGTTAGCGGCGATGATTAAGCAAACCGGCGCCGGCATCGTGGTGCCGCCCCGTGACCCCGCCGCTTTCGCCGATGCTTTGCAGGCCTTGGCCGCTGACCCGGAACGGTGCCGTCGCGCCGGGGTTGCCGCCCGCACCCTAGCGGAGGAGCGTTTTGCCCGTGGCGATCTCGCGACCCAATTCGTCGATGTGCTGCAAGGTGTCGCCCAAGAACTTTCATGAACATGCCAACCTTTACCCGGGACGCCGCCGTACGACTCGTCTTAGCTCGACTCGCCCGCTTCGGGCAGGAGTTGGGCCAGCCGGCCTTGGCAATGGCCGATGAGCAGACCCGCCTCTTTGGTGAGGCTTCCCCTCTCGACAGCATTGGCCTCGTGACGTTGATGTCTGACCTCGAGGGCGACATTCATAAAGCCTGTGGGGTTTGGGTGACCATTGCCGACGAGAAGGCGATGAGCCGCCTGACTTCCCCCTTCCGCCGCGTCGGCTTATTGGCTGACCACATCGTCGAAATTGTGGCCGCTACCCGAGCCTAAACCCATGCCTGTCGCTATCATAACGGGATCGTCGCGCGGCCTTGGCCGGGCCCTCGCCGAAAGCCTACTGGCTGATGGTTGGACCGTGCACGGCTTCGCCCGTAGCCCACAGTCCTTGGTCCATCCGCATTTTCAAGCCCATGCCGTGGATGTGGGTACCGAGGCGTCGGTGCAGGCCGCCGTCGCTACCGTGCTGGCCGCGGGCCGGATTGACCTACTGATCAATAACGCCGGTGCTGCGTCGATGAACGCTTTACTCCTAACGCCCGCGGCCACGGCCGAAGCACTCATGCGCGTGAATTACCTCGGCACGCTGCATTGCCTACAGGCAGTCGGTAAGGCGATGGTTCGCCAGCGGGCGGGCTTAGTGGTCAACCTCACGACTGTGGCGGTGCCGCTGTCGTTGGCGGGCGAAGCCGCCTATGTGGCGAGCAAGGCCGCCGTGGAAGCCTTGACCAAGGTCGCTGCCACCGAACTGCAATCCTATGGTATCCGCGTGAACGCCGTGGGGCTTGGTCCTGTCGATACGGACCTTACGCGGGCCGTCGGGGCGGACAAACTCCACACGCTTAACCAGCGCATCGGCCGGCCCCAAGGGACGACGCTCGCGGAGGCCGTCGTCTTTATCGCCCAAGAATGGAGCGCGCCCTCCAATACCACCGGCTCCATTCGTTACCTCGGTCAACTCAACTGATGTCCGTTTGGTTTGAACAACGCTTGCTGGACTGGGGTCCAGCCCTCGCGATGCAAGGGCCTTGGGGCGATTGTACCTATGCAGACCTCGCTCGCCTGCAGGCGGCCATCCGCATCGACCTGCAGGCCCTAGCCTTGGACGGTCCAGCGGTCTTCGCCCTGGTCGGAGAACATGAGCCGGCGGCGGTTGCCTGGCTGTTCGCCTTGGCTGAAGCTGGCCATAGCGTGGCCCCGCTGGCCGGTAATCTGGCTGAGCACCCGGGGAAACTCGGCGAGATCGGCGCGCAATGGATTATCAAGAGCGCGGGCTTTGGCTGGACGCTTTTGCCGCGGATGTCCGAGCCCTCGGCGCATGCGGCCTTCGGCCAGTTGCGGACGCAGGGCCATGCGGGCCTCGTGCTTTTTTCCAGCGGGACTAGCGGCCGGCCGAAAGCGATGGTGCAAGACCTCACCGTCTTGCTTTCCACCTACCAAGACCGCCACCGGAATCGCCTGCCCGTGCTCGCTTTGCTCGGCTTCGACCACATCGGCGGGTTGAACACGTTACTCGGCGCTTTGGCAACAGGATCCACCTTAGTGGTCCCCGCTGATCGCTCGGCGGCCGTCGTCGCGGCGGCGATAGCCCACTACCGGGTCGCCGTCTTGCCGGCCTCACCGACATTTTTAAACCTACTCCTGGTTTCCGGTGAACACCATGCCCACGACCTGGGTTCCTTACGTGTTATCACCTACGGTACGGAGCCCATGCCACCGGGCCTACTGCCGCGCTTGCGGGGAGCCTTCCCGCGGGTGCGCTTTATCCAGACCTTTGGCACGAGTGAGACCGGCATTATCCGGACGGAAAGTCCGGATGCCGATTCGACCTTCATCAGGTTTGTGGACCCGTCCACCGAATGGAAAGTGGTGGACGATGAACTCTGGCTGCGGAGTCTGACGCAGGTGGGTGGCTATTTAGACATACGCGATGGGGCAGGGAAGTTCACCAGCGATGGATGGTTCCGGACCGGCGATAAGGTCGAGCTCGGCCCCGAGGGCACGTTGCGCATCCTTGGCCGCTTGGGCGAAGTCATCAACGTCGGTGGAGAGAAACTCATGCCCGCCGAGGTTGAATCCGTGATCTTGAACTTACCCTTGGTCCTGGATTGCCGGGTGCGTGGCGAGGCCAACGCCTTAGTTGGCCAAGCGGTCGTGGCGGACATCGTGGCGGCGCCCGCGGCGGACCACGAGCAACTCCGGGCGGCCATTCGCAACGCTTGTCGGCGCGCGTTGGCGGCACATAAGGTCCCGACGCGCGTCCGTTTCGTCGCAGCGGTCAGCGGTGAGCGACTCAAAAAAATCCGCTAAGCATGCACCCCACCATCCGCTTTCTTTCGCAGCATCCATTGTTGCGCGGCCGCCCCTGGGTGGGCTTCGGTCGGTTCCTGTGGTGGCAGGGTATCTCGCGGCTTCGTCCCGGGCGGCACCGCTACGACTGGATTGGCGCGTCCAAGCTTTGGTTGCAGCGCGGCTGGGGCGGGCTAACGGGTAATTATTACGCGGGGCTCCACGAGTTTGAAGACATGGCATTCCTTCTGCACCTGCTTCGTCCGGATGACCGCTTTGTCGACGTCGGCGCGAACATGGGGAGTTACACGGTTTTGGCTCGCGGGGTTTGCCAGGCCTGTACCGTCAGCTACGAGCCCGTACCGGTCACCTTCCAACGACTGCAGGACAATCTGCAGCTCAATAATGCACTCGATGAGCGGTCGCGTTTGGTGAATGCCGCGGTCGGCTCAGCCCCCGGGACGCTCCGAATGAGTGAAGGTCAAGATGCCATGAACCATGTGGCTCGGCCCGATGAGGTCGCTGCGCTCGAGGTGCCAGTCGTCACTTTAGACGAAGACCTCTTCGCCACGCCGCTGTTGATTAAAGTGGACGTTGAGGGCTTTGAGACGGAGGTCTTCCGTGGCGCGCGGCGGCATTTGGCGAACCCGGCGTTACGCGCCCTCATCGTGGAGCTCAATGGCCTAGGCCAGCGCTACGGCTATGACGAGCAGGCCTTGCATACGAAACTCCTCGCCGCTGGTTTTCGGCCCTTCGCTTACGATCCGTTTGCCCGCCAGCTACGTTCCTTGCCGGCCCCTGGTCCGCATAACACCCTCTACTGCCGTGACCTTGCCTTCATCGAGGCCCGGCTCGCCTCCGCGCCTCCGGTGACCGTCATCGGGATGACTTTCTGATTCATGCAGCCCGCTCCGCTCATGCCCGCGCCGTTCGCCTCCCGTCAGCTCATGCCCGTCGGGGTGTTTACGACATGGATACTCCTTTTTGCCTACGTTATTTTGACCTTGCCGACGCAGTGGGTGAAGGCGGTCCTGCCTTACTATGGTGACGTGGTCTTCGGGGTAATCATGCTCTTAGTTGCGATTCCCTACCTCTTCATGCGCAGTTTTTGGCGTGGCACCTCTATGTGGGCGGTGTGCTTGATGGTCTATGGTATGATTGTTACTTATTTAACGCGCGGCACGGAAGGCACTTGGGCCTTGGGCTGGCGCGAGTTTATCTTGGATATACTATTATTTTTGGCGGTCGCCTTTGGCCTGAAGCTCGGGGAGGCCTCCTTCGCATCACTCCGCACCTTAGTTTCCCGCATCTCTTGGGTCTGTATTCTGATGGGGTCGGCGAATATCCTCCTGATGCGCTTCGGCTATGTGCAAATCGATGCCGACGCTAGTAGCCGTGTCGTCAGCATCAGCTTATTCTACATCATCAGTCCGTTACTCTTCTTAGTGCCCTTGCAGGTAGTTTTTCGCTTAGGGCTCTGGCTACCCATTCTATCGGTAGCCATGGTTGGCCTCGTCGCCTATTTCACACTCACGCGTTCCATCGCGATTGCCTTCTTCCTCTTATTTGCGCAATTGCTGCTCCTCTTATTGCGCCGTGCGATGGGGGCGTTCGCCACGGGCTTCACGGTTTGGCTATTCCTCATTT
>ENA-UPTJ01000230-UPTJ01000230.1-marine-metagenome-genome-assembly--contig:-NODE-230-length-36416-cov-6.164077_pt1 | contig 36416 bp, 34 predicted proteins | sample MGYA00238168_ERZ767080 | MGnify/ENA primary metagenome ERZ767080 (study PRJEB28935, sample SAMN06266237) | marine metagenome | isolation source: Columbia River Estuary | place: USA:Columbia River Estuary... | reverse complement strand
GAATTCAGGACTCTTACTGAACCATACCAATGACGCTCGTCCTACGATATGATCTTCAGGAACAAATCCCCAAACTCTTGAATCTGCTGAGTTGTAGCGATTGTCTCCCATCATCCAGTAGTAATTCAAACCGAAAGTGTAAGTACTAGTCTTTTTTCCATCGATATAAATTCCATCCTTTCGCTCTTCCAATTTGTGTCCTTCGTAAGCTGTGATAATCCTTCTGTACCAAGCGATATTGTCTTTGTTAATGGTGATCTTTTGGCCTTTTTTAGGAATCTGGAACTTCATGTAATCTGTTGTCGTGTTGTTAACATAAAGATCTTTAGGGAACATATTAAGGTTGTTTACAAGATCGAAAGCGGTAGGTTCGTAACCATTAACATCTACGTATTGTGGTTCAAGATCGATTTCAAATTTCGCTTGTGGAAATTTAGATTTTAATTCGTCTAACTGATCCTTAGTAAGGTTCATTTTGAATGATTCCCCTCCATCTTCAGTATAGTAGTCTCCACGTCCTTTTTCCAGGCCATATCTTTCCACCATTGTATTATCACTTGGAAGGATAATATTGGAAACGATGTATCTCAAATTTTGATTCTCGGGAACGAATGCCTTCTTGCCATTTACATAAAGAACAGACTTTTTGATCTCCATCCAGTCGCCAGGAATTCCAACACATCGTTTGATGTAATTTTCACGTTTATCAACTGGACGATAAATTAGACCATAGTGCTCAATGAGCCTTCCTTCCTGGTTGTCCATGGCCACTTTTTCCTCCGTAAGCATTTTGCGTGCTTTGGATTTCCATTTTTCCAGTTCATCAATGAAGAGTTGTGATCTGTTTTTTAGGATCTGCAGTGATGCCAGGTTCTTCGCATATTCTCCAAGCATATCATTGTTGTAATTCAAGCTTGGATTCGCCCTCCTAATACTATCGGCAATTTGAAAGCCAAGTGCATTTACCTGTCCGTCAAATTGTTTCATAAACAATCTTTTTGCTTCATTGATCACAATTCCATGATAATCATGTCCCATTAATCCATTTGGAATTCTTGGGTCATAAACAGCAGTGTCACCAGAAGGATAATTGAAAACAACAACATCGTATCGATTGATCGATCCAAATCCAGGCAAACGAGTATATTCTCCTTTTTCCAGGGTGGTATATGATTTAACATTTACCCATGGAACTGTGTTGTGTACAAGTGGATAGGAGAGTGGGGTTAAAGGAACTTTAGGTCCGTATGCCAGTTTGTTCACAAATAAGAAGTCTCCTACAAGTAAAGTTTTTTCCATGGATCCGGTTGGAATCTGAAAAGGCTCAAAAACATAAGTTCTGATAATACTTGCTGCTACTAATGCAAACAATAACGAGTCTCCCCATTCTTTGACTTTTGATTTTTTCCCTGGCTTTTCTCTTGTGACTGCTCCTATTCCAAGTGCGATAACATGTCCAATTACTGGCAAGCACAGGAAAAGTACAAGGTGGTCTCCCCATTTTCTGATTTCAGTGTCCTTGCTGTTTGCCCAGTTCGTTTCAGGTAGAAAATCATTTCCTGAATTCGCGATCTTCATAAAGATCAGGTAAGGAAAAAAGATCCCTTGAACGGTGTCCGTGAATGAATAATAGCCGAATCTTCTGATGTAGGTTACATTCAATGATGGAAGCATTACTAAGTGAATCCCTGGGATCAAAAGTAATAAGGACCAGAATGGTTTGTGACAGAAAACTCTGAATGCTATAAAATAGTTATATCCTGGTACCAGTGCTTCCCATGAAGGTCGTCCGGCAAGTGGAAAACTTTTCCACCACATAGCGAGGTATGGGTGTACAAGTATCAGAAGGTAGAAATAAATAAAGCTCATTAATTATAGATTTAATACATCGTTCATTGTAAAGATCCCTTTTTTACCGTAAATGAATTCAGAAGCGATTACTGCTCCTAAAGCAAATCCTTTCCGATTGTGTGCTTCATGAGTAATAGTAATGGAATCAATGTCAGATGCATAAGTGATTGTATGTGTCCCAGGAACATCTGGTTTCCTAAAGGAAGTAATTCCTAATTGTCCGTCATTGGTATGTGGTGCTTTCTCTTCTCCCAACACCCACGACATGTATGATTCGTTGTTCTCAAGTATTTGGTCTGCAAGGGTAATTGCGGTACCACTTGGTGCGTCTAGCTTTTGTAAATGATGAATTTCTTCGATGCACGCCTTGTATTCGCTATGTCCTGACATAAGGGATGCCAGCTTTTTATTGATCTCGAAGAAAATGTTTACTCCTATGCTAAAATTACTTGCATACAGTATTGATCCATTTTCTTTCTGAGTTCTCTCAATTACACCAGGCAGTTGTTCGTGCCAGGCTGTTGTTCCAACCACTACTGGTAGTGAATTAGAGATGCATGTATTGATATGATCTACAGCTAATTCGGGACGACTGAATTCAATGGCCACATCCGACTGACTTAGGTCATGATCTTTAAGTGGGTGTGATGAAGTGGCTCTAAACGAAATCTCATGACCTCTGCTCAGTGCAATCTCTTCGATCGCTTTCCCCATTTTTCCGTATCCGATAAGTGCAATTCTCATTTGAACAAATATATTGGTTAACTACCGAGTGTGACAGATTTTAACGAAAATTAAATGTTAACATTAGTCCTGGATGATAGCCCGTGAACACAATCGGTTTGATCGAAGCACTTAGATCTGTAGATATATCAAAACGAACAAAATGAGCCTCAACCCCGGCGTCAGCAATTTGAAACAAATAGACTGCTCCCAGTGCAAGTATGGAAAGGTCTCTTCTGTCTAGATACTGATTGTAAAGAGTTAAAACTCCATCATCATCGTATGCCTGCCATTTCGGATCAGTAGGATTGCCGTCCTGTCTGTTTTGATATTCGGCTTTCAGTGCTTTTTGTGTTTGTTGATTGGTAACAAGAAAATACCCTGAAGCTCCAAGTCCAGCATAAATAAGTGGAACTTTAATGTGAGCACGTTTTTTTCCTTTCGGCATAGCAATATGATTGTATACCTGACCGGCACCCGGCACAACTGCAGAAAGAATCATTGCTTTACGGACAGAATGCACCTTTACGGTATCCGTATTTTCTTGAGAGAATAAGGATGAAATTGAAAATAGGCTGATCAGAAGAGCAATCGACTTCATTACTTGCTTAGCAACTCGATGATGCGGTTCAGATCCACTTCCGAATTAAAATTCACAAGGATCTTTCCTGATCCTGCTGGTGATTTCTTGATTTCAATTCTCGTGGACAATTTATCGCTCAAGTGCTCTTTGAAAACAAATTGTTTGTCCGTGATCTCCGCTCCTTTTCTATTTCTTGTTTGAACTGTTCCTGGATCTCTTGGTTCAACATAGCCCTCTCTTACAAGTGCTTCAGTATCACGAACTGAGAGTCCTTCTTCTGCAATTCTTGTATAAATTGCCATTTGAAGTTCCTCATCACCGACAGATACAAGCGCTCTGGCATGTCCCATCGAAATTTGATTGTCTCTCACTGCTGCCTGAATATCTGCAGGGAGCTTTAAGAGTCTAAGGTGATTTGTGATGCTGGATCTTGACTTCGCGATCTTTTGACTCAATTGGTCCTGAGTAAGTGAACACTCTTCTATGAGTCTTTGGTATGACAGAGCTACTTCAATTGAATTAAGGTCTTCTCGTTGAATATTTTCAACAAGTGCCATCTCCAGCATAGTCTGGTCGTTTGCTACTCTGATGTAAGCAGGAACTTCGGTAAGTCCCGCCATTTGAGAAGCGCGGAATCTTCTTTCTCCCGAGATCAGCTGGTATTTGTCTCTTCCAAGCTTTCTTACAGTAAGTGGCTGGATGATGCCATGAATCGCGATAGACTGACTCAATTCGATCAGCGCTTCCTTTTCAAAATTTGTTCTTGGGTTGAAAGGGTTAGCCTCAATACTCTCGATTGGAAGCATAGAAACAGATCCTACTAAACCGGCATTTGACGACTTAGAGGTGATGTCTGTGTCTGAATTTTCTAATAGAGCACTAAGTCCTTTTCCAAGCGGAGGACGCTTTTTTGAATTAGAGTTCATCGTTGATCTGAATAAATTTATCGTCGTTTCCGATCTTGGTTAAATTGTTTTTCTGAAGTATTTCTCTGGCGAAGTTCAAGTAATTGATTGATCCTTTGCTAGCTGCATCATGCATCACGATCGTTTCACCATAGGAAGGTGCTTCACCAAGCTTGGTGTTACGATGAATAACAGTATCAAAAACCAATTCCTGGAAATGTGTTTTCACTTCTTCTACAACCTGATTTGCCAGTCGAAGACGAGTATCATACATCGTTAATAAGATTCCTTCGATCTCCAACTCTGGGTTTAATCTACCCTGAACGATCTTGATAGTGTTCAAAAGTTTTCCTAGTCCTTCAAGAGCAAAGTATTCACATTGCACCGGGATCATTACGGCATCTGCAGCAGTTAATGCATTGACAGTGATCAATCCAAGAGAAGGGGAGCAGTCAATCAGGATAAAATCATATTGATCTTTGATCTTATCCAGCGCCATTTTTAACATGTGTTCTCTTTTCGGCAGGTTGATCATCTCAAGCTCAGCGCCGACAAGATCAATGTGTGAAGGTAATATGTCAAGATTTGGATTCTCCGTTTTAATGATCAGTTCCGAAGGATTGATCTCATTGATCAAACAGTCATAAATATTACGAGAGTTCTTCGGATCAAGTCCCACTCCTGATGTGGCGTTCGCTTGGGGATCGGCATCAACGATCAATGTTTTGTATTCCAAAACACCGAGACAACCACCAAGGTTAATTGCTGTGGTAGTCTTTCCAACTCCTCCTTTTTGATTTGCTATTGCAATAGTTTTTCCCATTCGCCCTTATTTGAACGGTAAAGATACGAAATGACAAAGGGAACAAATCAGAAATTTATCCCAATTTATCAACGAATAAAATGTTAAAACGAAGTTTGTACAGATCTATAGATCTTCAAACGATACAGCGCTGTATGCACTTGTGTCAGAAGTTTCGGAATTGAAATTTCCTTCAGTCCTCAATTCATCGATCTTTGATAACACGTCTTCAAGTCCTTCTCTGAATTTTTCAAAGTCTTCTTTGTATAAGAAGATCTTATGTTTTTGGTAGTTATCTCTACCATCTTCATTAAACGTTTTCTTGCTTTCAGTCAACGTGATGTATAGATCATTTCCTTTGGTAGACTTTACATCAAAGAAGTAAGTCCTTTTTCCCGCTCTAACAACTTTGGAATAAACTTCTCCACTTTTGTCATTTTCCATTTCCTCTTCTGCTTTTAGGTTCAAACAAATTTGGATTATTTTTCTGAATAATCCAATTTCCTTCGCAAATTATTGAATCTCCTCGGCGAGTTGTTTGCGATAGATCTCTGCATAGACCCCGTTTAAGGCTATCAGATCAGCATGATTTCCTTCCTCTGTTTTTACCCCCTCCTCGAGAAGAATAAGATGGTCTGCATTTCGTAGGGAGGAAATCCTGTGGGAAACAATGATCGTTGTTTTTTCTTTGATGTCTTTTTTCAGATTAGATAAAATTACTTCTTCTGTCTCTGTATCTACAGCAGATAGACAATCATCTAGCAATAAAAGTTTTGGGTCCCTGAGTAATGCTCTGGCAATGCTTAAACGTTGTTTTTGTCCTCCTGAAAGGTTGACCCCACGTTCTCCAAGTAAAGTATCGAATCTTTCTGGTAATTGATCAATATTGTGTAGAACGTGCGCCTTTTTGGTAACCTCCTCAAGTTGAGCATTCGTTACATCGTCCTCGTTCGAACCGAATTTCAAGTTGTTGGAGATCGTGTCAGAGAATAAGAACACATCCTGAGGTACAATTCCTGTTTGCTTCCTGAGATCTGAAAGGTTAAGATCTTTCAAGTCGACACCATCGATCAGAATTTTTCCACTGTCAGGTTCGACATTACGCATCAATAAATTAAGAATCGTGGATTTACCACATCCTGTCCTCCCGATAATTGCTAAAGTTTCTCCTGGCCTTACTTTGAAGCTAAGATCCTTCACCGCTCTTGTTCCAGAATTCGGATAGGTGTACGTCACATTTTGAAATTCAATCTCTCCTTTAAGGTAGAATGGATCATTGTTCTGATTTTTGAACTCAGCATCCATCTTCAGGAATTGATTGATCCTTTCCTGACTCGCCGCAGCTCGCTGAATAATAGATGTAACCCAACCAACACTGGCAAATGGCCAAGTCAAGCTGTTTACATAAAAGATAAATGCTAAAATATCACCGAGGCTGATCTCTCCCGAATAAGTCAATTTCCCTCCAAGATAAATAGCAAGTAAAGTAGACAGGCCAATCAAGAAAATGATAGTTGGCATGAAAAGGGCATTGACCATGACAAGTCTCATGGTCTTCATCTTGTAGTTTTCAGCAGACACATTGAATTTATTGTGGATCTCGTTTTCTCTGCTATAGGCCTTTACAACTCTGATCCCTGAAAACGTTTCCTGAGCGAGTGTAGACATCATAGATTGCTCTTTCTGCACTTCGGTGCTCAACGCATTCATACGTGAAGAAACTTTATAGATCAGAAATGACATGATTGGTAAAGGCATCAAAACAAATAGAGTCACTGTTGGACTGATCTTGATCATTTGAAAGATGACCATGAAGAAGAGAATGATCAGGTTGATCGTGTACATGATCCCTGGTCCCAGATACATTCTGACTTGTCCAACATCTTCAGAAATTCTATTCATTAGATCTCCTGTGCTGTTCTTCTTATAGAAAGTGAAGTCCAGTTTCTGGTATTTCTCATATATCTCATTTTTCAGATCGAACTCAATAAAGCGCGACATGATAATGATGGTTTGACGCATAAGGAAAAGAAAGAATCCTTTTCCTAACGATAACAACATGTAGATACCACCGATCTTTAATGATAGAGTGATCGCATCTTCTAGTCCTTCGATCTTGACTGTTGTCATGAGGCTATCAACAGTGGTCTTTACAAATAATGGTATTTGCACACCAAAGTAATTTGAGATAGCTATGAAAATGACACCAAGGATCAAGCGCCATTTATATTTTAAGAAATATTTGTTGAGATAGCTCAGCGACTTCATGCGATAATTTCCTATTTTTGCCTGCACAATTGCAAGACGTTGCAAAAGTAGAGATTCAACTTGAAATAACTTTATAACACTTACCGTAATCATTATGTTTGAGGTAAAGAATATTGAGGACACCAACCTCGCGGAAAATCCGGTTATTGCTCAGATGAGCCAGTATAACCACGAACAGCTATTGTTTTGTAATGATAATGAGACGGGGCTTAAAGCAATCATCGCAGTACATAATACAGTTCTAGGGCCAGCTTTGGGCGGTACGAGAATGTGGGCGTATAACAACGAAATGGAGGCATTGAATGATGTTCTTCGCCTTTCAAGAGGTATGACCTACAAAAATTCGATCTCTGGATTAAATCTTGGTGGTGGTAAAGCTGTGATCATTGGTGATGCAAGATCGATGAAATCTGAAGCATTGTTCAGAAGATTCGGGAAATTCGTTAATTCTCTTGCTGGTAAATACATTACTGCAGAGGATGTTGGTATTTCTCCAGTAGATATGACTTATGTGAGTATGGAAACAGATCATGTGGTTGGTCTTCCAGGAAAAAGTGGAGATCCATCACCTGTAACGGCTCATGGTGTTTATGTTGGAATGAAAGCTTGTGCAAAGAATGTTTATGGTTCTGATTCATTGACTGGTAAAAAAGTTGCTGTTCAGGGAGTTGGACACGTTGGAGAATATCTTGTTGAGGCGTTGGCAAAAGAAAATGCTGAGATATATATTTCTGATATTCATGAGCCTTCTTTGAAGAGAGTTGCACAGCAGTACGGAGCTCATGTAGTTGGCCTTGACGAGATCTATGATGTAGATATGGATATCTACGCTCCATGCGCTTTAGGAGCAACAGTGAACGATGAGACATTATCGAGATTGAAGTGTTCAATTATTGCTGGAGCGGCAAATAACCAGTTGCGTAAAGAAACGGTTCACGGACGTATGGTCATGGATAAAGGGATTATTTATGCTCCCGATTTCGCAATCAACGCAGGTGGTGTAATCAACTGTTACTCTGAAGTAAAAGGATTATCATCGGTGTGGGCAATGGGTAAAGCAGAAGAGATCTATAATACGATTGAAAACATTGTTAAAAGATCAAGTGCTGAAAATATTCCGACCTATCAGATCGCTAATAAAATGGCAGAGGAACGAATCGCGGCTATTGGTAACGTTAAACTTCCCCTATAAGGCATGCTGAACAGAAGGCATTTAAGAATTAAGGTCTTACAGGCCCTGTACGCATATTTTCAATCGGATGAAGAAAATTATGTCCGAACAGAAAAGGAGCTGTTGGCGTCTGTTGAAAAGATCCACGATCTATACATTTATTTATTCTTAACCTTCGATGAGATCAGAAACATTGCACTACATCGCATTGAAGAGAATAAGAAGAAGTTGATGCCCGCTGAAGATGATCTAAATCCGAATATGAAGTTCGTGAACAACTCGCTTATTGAGCAGATTGATAACTCTACAGAGTTAAGAAAGATTTCAGAAACAAGAAAAGTGAATTGGGTTGGAGACCTAAACAAGGAGATGTTTCGTAAAATGCTTCTTTCAATTCGAGAAAGCGAAACCTTCACCATCCACATGAATAATGGGATTGAAGGATATGAAGAAGATCGTCAGTTTTTAATTGAAATATTCAAAGCAGAAATAGCGAATAGTCCTCTTTTGTTCAATTTCTTTGAAGAATCAAGTATTTTCTGGATGGACGATATTGATCTCACTTGTTCTATGGTGGTCAAAACGTTAAAGTCGATGGAAGAAGGAGAGTCTTTGGAATTACTTCCACTCTATAAACCGGAGGATGATGAAAAGGAATTTATTATCGAACTTTTGAGAAAGACCATCGACATGAATAGTTCCAACGAAGTATTGATCGATGAATTAACTGAGAATTGGGAGTTGGATAGAATTGCTAAAATGGACGTGATTCTGATGAAGATGGCGGTTACCGAACTTCAGGTCTTCCCGAATATTCCAACGAAGGTGACGCTGAACGAGTACATCGAGATCTCTAAATTCTATAGTACACCAAAGAGTAATGGATTTATTAATGGAATCCTCGATAAAGCGATAGATCGATTGACGAAAGAAAAGAAGATCGTGAAGGTTGGAAGAGGATTAATGAGTTAATGCGATGAAAAAGTTATTGTTTTTATTCATCATTTCTGTGATTTCTGCTTGTGGCGGAAGTAATGAGGTTGAAATAGGCAACAAAACAACAATGATTGTTGAGTCTGTTTATGACGCGGGAACGGTAATGAAAGGAGAAGTGATTGATGCAGAGTTCAAAGTGAAAAACACCGGGAATTATCCTTTGGTGATCGCAGAAGTCCAAGGATCTTGCTCTTGCACGGTTGCTGAAAAGCCAACTGAGCCTATTCAGCCAGGAGGAGAGGGTGTTATCAAGGCAAAAGTTAATACAGACAAAACTTCGGGATCAATGATCGCGAAATCGGTTCGTATCGTAGCCAATACAGAACCGTCAATTACGGAGGTGATAATCCGGGCTAAAGTAAAACGTAAATAATACAAACAAAGTTAGTTATGCAGCAGTTAATAATGCTTGGAATGATCTTGATCGTGTTTTATTTCTTCATGATCAGACCTCAAATGAAAAAACAAAAAGAATTGAAGAAGTTTAGAGAAAGCTTGAAGACAGGTGATAAAGTGGTTACTATAGGAGGAATTCATGGGAAGATCCTTGAGGTAAATGATGCAACTGTTTTGATCAGTTCTGAAGGAAGTAAGATCAGATTGGATAAATCTGCTATTGCGCAATCTTCAGAGGATCAATTGATGGCGAAATAATTGAATTCTCGACAGATCACCTGTTAGGATAAAAAAAAACAATAGTTCAAAAAAGTGCTTTTCAAAGCACTTTTTTTGTTTCCATTAGTTCTTATCTTTGGAAAACCTAGTTGATGAACCCTAATCAATGCGCTATATAGTACCATTCCTATTATTGATGTTAATTTCCTGTGGAGGGAATGAGACTAATACAGAACCAACGGATGAGCTCGTTCAGGATTCTGTTGAAATGGGATTGGATGACGCCTTAAAAAGCGCAGATAGGAAAGAGAAGCCAGCGATGGATAGTGTCGATCTTAAAAAGTCTATTAAAAAGATCGAAGCAAAATACGGTGAACAATGGGATTTTTGTGACTGCGTAGTTAAAGGTGATTCAATTAACAAAGCCTTCATGAAGCCAAATATTCCGGATAAAGAATTTGATCGTTTGTCTAAACGATTTGATGAGATCGACGAAAAGTGTCAGGCATTTAGAATCCAAGATGCCGATAGAACACCTGAAGAAAGAGCTCTTCACGAGAAAAAAGTTCGTCGTTGTCTAAGAGAGGCAGGAATTAAACAGTAGTCTAAGAACATTTTTCAGAACAAAGTGTTTATTTTTACACTATGTTGAATAGGTTATTTGCCTTTCTATTATTGTTGAATCTGGTGGTATTGTTATCGCCCAGAGATCTATGGCATGATTGTGACCATTCAGCTTCACATGATCAGCATGATCCGTATACTCAAAAACTCACTCAGAAAGATTGCTTCGCATGTGACATGGAGCTGGGTGTATGTTCTGGACCTCAATCGCCTCTATTTATAGCGGATCGAACTATTCCTTTCGATCAATTTATTATCAACGTGACGAGCATTGTAGAAAGTGCAGTCTTACTTCAATCCTTAAGGGGACCCCCAACTGTTGCATGATCTAATGCTAAAGGCACATTACAGTTGATATAAATTACTTTTTACAATTATTTTATGATTTTTCAGAATCTGATTACCGCGTTTATAGTGGTGATCTTTTTTGGATTTGATCTTCAAAGTCAAACTTTGGCTGGTCAAGTGAAGGATGTGGATACGAAAGAAATCCTACCATTCGCCAAGGTCTATATTTTAGATCTTGAGGTGGGTACTGTTGCTGATTCACTGGGTAAATTTGAATTTACAATATCCTTGCCGTCATCAGTTCGCTTGAGAGTTTCGATGCCTGGATATGAATCAACAATTGAAAAGATCGAGTCCGGAAATTTGAATTTATTACTTCTGATTCATTCCAATCACCTGGAGATAGAAGAGGTCGTAGTATCCGGAAATCAATCAACCCTTCAGAAATTCAATGTTATTCATGTCGAAACTAAAAAATTGAGTGAGCTGAATACTATTCCTGGAACTAATCTGATGCAAATAATGGAGCAAATCCCTGGAGTTTATAATGCTTCAACAGGAACAGGTATTTCAAAGCCAGTTATACGAGGAATGCAAGGGGTGAGGGTAGTGACGATGTTGAATGGGTTACGATTGGGAAATCAGCAATGGGGAGGAGACCACGGAATGCCTGTAACGGAATTGGGTGTTGGGAATGTTGAAGTTATAAAGGGCCCGTCAAGTTTGCTGTACGGTGCAGATGCTCTCGGAGGAGTAATCTATTTTGTTGATGAGCCTTATGCGGCAATAAATAGTTCAGAGTATCAGGGAAAGGTACAATTTGAATCTGCCAGTTTATCTAATAGATCTTCTTTTTTATATAAAACATCGAGAAACAAGTTGCGTTTGAATGTTGGAGGATTATATACAAATCATGCAGATTATCTATTGCCCAATGGGAAATTTGCTAAAAACTCAAGATTTAGTGATAACGTCTTTAGGTTGTCGCTTGGGACCAACAAAAAGAATTGGTCAATGCATATGAGGTATAGCTTCTCCAGAACAAGAGTTGGAATTCCCGGACATACACATGATTCCATTATCAATCCCTCGTCATTTCAGGTTGATCAGCAGGAACGACATCGTGTTTTAGCTGTTCAATACTCAAACAATCATTTTTTCTCGTTCGAAAATAAATGGTTTAACAAAAGAAATGAAGCCTCACTATTAGTAGGTCAAACCTGGAGTAGGTTAAGGGAGTTTGCAGATAAAATTACGATCTCAAGTGTTGGTATGGATTTATTTAACACACTGCTAACTTTTCGGTATAAATATTATCTGAAAGAAAACCTTACTCTTATTGCAGGATATCAGGGGATGTTTCAAATGAATAATAATGACCCAAATGCAATAGAGTTTCTTCTGCCTAATGCCTTTAGCATAGATAATGGCGGGTTTATGATTATGAATTATGAAAAGCGAAAGTGGAATTTTCAGGGAGGTATACGATTTGATCAAAGAGTTATCCAATCTCTGGATGAATTCAAAGGGCAACAACCCATTACAAGAACTTATGAAGGGTTGAATTATTCTATCGGTGCTGTTAGGTCGGTGAAGAAAAATACGTTCAGATTAAATCTTTCGAGCGGATTCAGAGCTCCTCATCTTTCTGAATTATTAGCCAATGGTTACCACCATGGGGCACTGCGCTATGAAATAGGTGATTCAGAGCTTAAAGCGGAACGCGCTCATCAGATTGATCTGACATATGAGAAAAAAGGAGAGCATCTTGGACTAGTTTTCAATCCTTTTGTTGGCTTGATCAACGATTTCATTTATTTGCAACCAAAGGATACAGTTATTGCGGGGCTTCCTGTTTTTGAATTTCAACAATACCAACTGGTGAAACTAAGCGGGGTAGACCTAAGTCTACACTATCATCCACATTTTGCTCACTGGATCCATTGGGAGGGGAACTTTTCATATGTTGATCTAAAGGATAAAAGTGACAATTACACCTCACTGATCCCTCAGACCAGAATTTCAAATCTTCTCAATTTCAATTTCACTGAATCAAAACGTAAATTTTATTTTGAGAGGATCTCTGTTCAATATTCTTACCTCTTTCAGCAAACACGGGTGGCTCAATCAGAATCGACATCTCTTTCATATCAACTGTTTAATGCTTCAGTTGATGCAAAAATTAATGGAAGAGTAACGATTGATTTAAAAGCAGGTGTAAGAAATTTGTTGAATGAGAATTACATTGATCATTTGTCAAGATTAAAAAATATTGGATTGCCGCATCCAGGACGAAATTTCTTCTTGAGTGCAACTTTTCAATTTGTAGATTTCAAATCCAAATAAATAGATAATTAAAATAGATAAATATGAAAAAGTCAATGAAAAGAATCGTAGGGTTCACGTTTGTTTTATCAATTGTAGTGTTGTCCTCTTGTGGAAAAAACAAGTGCGAAACATGTGACTATTACAAGAACAATGAAGACATCGAGCTCGGAGAATATTGTGGAGATGATCTTAAGGACATTGAAAAGAACGGTTATACCGATAGTACAGGTACAACCTATGATGTTCACTGCGGTGGACATTAAAACCGTAAAAATGAAAAGCCCGCTGAAAAGATTCAGCGGGCTTTTTTTATTGTTTGAATTGCTAATTAAAGCAATCGATGTTCATTAATAATAGATCTTGCGCTGAACTTTTGTAATATGTTTAGCCAGACGAATTACTTGCTTTGTATATCCAAACTCATTGTCATACCATGTGTAAAGAACAACATTCTTTCCATCTGGAGATACGATGGTTGCATGTGAGTCATAAACTGAACAACACGTATTCCCAATAATATCGCTTGACACAAGCTCAGGATCGTATGAGTAGTAGATCTGGTTAACAAGATCTCCATTCAAAGACGCATCTCTTAAAACAGCATTAACTTCTTCAATCGTAGTTGTTTTGTTCAGCTCAAGACTTAAGATTGCTAATGATCCATTTGGAGTTGGTACACGTACAGCGTTGGCAGTCAACTTATCCTTCATATCCGGAATAACCTTCGTAACAGCACTTCCTGCACCTGTAGAAGTGATAACCATATTGATTGCAGCTGAACGACCTCTTCTTGGCTTTTTGTGCATGTTGTCAAGAAGGTTTTGGTCATTTGTATAAGCGTGTACTGTTTCGATGTGTCCTTTTGTAATACCAAATTTGTCGTTGACAACTTTGATGACAGGAGAGATCGCATTGGTTGTACATGAAGCTGCTGAATAGATCGTTTCACTTTCTACATCAAGAGTTCCCTGATTGATTCCGTAAACGATGTTTGGAATTTCTTTTCCAGGAGCAGTCAATAAAACTTTAGATACTCCATTTGATTTAAGATGCTTGCTAAGTGCCTCACGGTTGGTGTATACACCTGTGTTGTCGATCACCAAAGCGTTATTGATACCATACTGCGTGTAATCAATGTCTTCCGGGTTACTTGCATCGATCATTTTAACGATCTGTCCGTTGATGATCAACGCTTTGTTTTCAAGGTCTACGTTTACGGATCCTTTGAAAGCACCATGCACTGAATCATTTCTCAATAAAGAGGCTCTTTTGATAATATCCTGATCAGAAGCTCCTCTGGTAACGATAGCTCGAAGTCTCAATTGCTGACCTTTACCAGCTTGTTTGATCAACTCTCTTGCTGCAAGACGTCCAATACGCCCAAAACCATATAGAACTACATCTCTAGGTTCTAATGAACCTCCGTTAGAAGCTTCATAACCTGCCAGCTTTCCATTCAGGAATTCTGCTTTCGATGCATACTTGTCTTTTTCATTTAACCACTCACTTGCCAGCTTTCCAATGTCAAGTTTTGATGGAGCGATGTCCATTTTAAGGATTTCCTCAGCCAATTCTGAAGTTGTAAATACGTCGATAGGACGGTTAACCACATTTTTAGCATACTCATGTAGATTCAGAATCTCAGAGATCGAAACATCCGTTAAGTGATTTCTGAAAAGAACCAATTCTACTCCTTTGTCATAAAGTAACTCTCCAACGTGGCTTGAAAGTTTTACTGCTGCACGTTCTCTTTCAACGTGCGACTTCAGTTCCTTTTCGTATCCGACTGCAGCTTCCATTTTTTAATTCTAATTGATTTTGGTTAAAGAAAATTATAATGCAAAAAAGGCTGCCCGTTTTCACAGACAGCCTTAATTTTTATCCTAAATATGCTTTCAAGAGTTTGTTTCTCGAAGTGTGTCGCAATCTCCTTATCGCTTTTTCCTTGATCTGTCGCACTCGTTCTCTTGTTAAATTGAACTTCGCTCCGATCTCTTCAAGTGTAAGTCCATGGTTCATTCCGATTCCGAAGAATAATCTGATGATTTCACGTTCTTTATCTGTTAAAGTACTCAATGATCTTTCGATCTCTTTTTGCAGAGACTCCGCCATCAATGCGTGATCTGCTTTTGGAGAATCGCTGTTTGCCATAACATCCATTAATGTACCTCCGTCTTCTGATGTAGAAAGTGGTGCATCCATTGATACGTGACGACCAGAAACATTCAAACTTTCCTTGATCTTGTCTTCTGGAACTTCTAGTGCTTCAGCAAGTTCTTCTGCTGATGGTGGTCTTTCGAACTCCTGTTCAAGTCTTGAGAACGCTTTGTTGATCTTGTTTAGTGAACCAACCTGGTTCAATGGAAGACGAACGATACGTGCTTGTTCAGCCAACGCCTGAAGGATCGATTGACGAATCCACCATACAGCGTATGAAATGAATTTAAAACCTCTTGTTTCGTCAAACTTCTGAGCAGCTTTGATCAATCCAAGATTACCTTCATTGATAAGGTCAGGTAATGTAAGTCCTTGATTTTGGTATTGTTTTGCAACGGATACAACGAAACGAAGGTTTGCTCTTGTGAGCTTTTCCAAAGCTTTCTGATCTCCTTGCTTAATTCTTCTTGCTAATTCAACTTCTTCTTCTGCTGTAATTAGTTCTTCTTTACCGATGTCTTGTAGATACTTATCTAGTGACTGGCTTTCGCGATTTGTAATCGACTTGGTAATTTTAAGCTGTCTCATCCTCTGCTTGATCCCCTTTTTTGTCTAATAACTAATGTGAAAAACGGATGCAAAGGTACGACGAAATGAAACTGATTTCCAAATAAAAAAATCATTTATTTTCAGCGTCGCACCTTTACAAAAAGTGTGCCCTTAATTCTTTAAAGACCAAAACCTACATATTCTTTTTTGCCACTCTGAGTGAGAACTTCTAAAAGGATCCCATTGTTTTTGCTATTCAACTTGTTAGTAAGTTGTTCAACAGTTTCAACCGGTTCGTTATTGACCTTTGTGATTACCATTCCTTCTTGAAGACCAAGTGATTTTAATTTACCTGCATTCAAGGTTTCTATTTTGACTCCATTCGTCACATTCAGTTCTTTCTTTTCTTTGGATGTGAGTTCTATGAAAGTTGCTCCCAAGGCTACATTTTTTCTGATCTCTTCCTTGGATACAAGTTTTGTGTCTCCATCTTTATTTCGAAGAACGAGGTCTTTGATCTCTTCATCGCCACCTTTCTTTCTAATGGTAAGAGTTACCTTGTCTCCAGGTCGTCTTTTACCTATTTCTTCCTGAAGTTCGGCTACTGAGTTCACTTCCTTACTGCCCACTTTAAGGATCACTTGACCTTCTTTAACGCCTGCCTTATCAGCTGATCCGTCTTCAATCACTTTGGCCACGTATACTCCTTTTAAATTTGGAAGACTTTCTTTTTCTTTTAATTCCTGGTTAACATCTGAAATCTGCACTCCAAGATATCCTCTTTGTACAACACCAAAGTCAATTAGGTCTCTCATCACTTTCTGAACCAGATTGACAGGCACAGCAAATGAGTACCCCGAATAGCTGCCTGTATTAGATGCTATTGCCGTATTTATTCCGACCAGCTCTCCTTCGGTGTTTACCAAAGCTCCTCCACTGTTTCCTGGATTTACAGCAGCGTCAGTTTGGATAAATGATTCAATTGGTACACTCGAGCCTGAGCTTCTGTCGGCGAGCAAATTGATGTTTCTGGCTTTGGCAGATACAATTCCTGCTGTTACCGTAGAAGTTAAGTTGAATGGATTTCCAACGGCAAGTACCCATTCTCCAACTTTAAGATTGTCACTGTTTCCTATGGCGATAGGAGTAAAGTCACCGCCCTCAATTTTAAGGACTGCAATATCCGTGGAAGGATCAGTTCCAATGATCTTTGCCGTATACTTTGAATTGTCATTTAGTATGACCTCAATTTCACTGGCATCTTCTATAACATGATTGTTGGTTACGATATAGCCTTCAGATGAAACAATGACCCCTGAACCGGAGCCAGCCCCATATTGTTTGAATTCACGTCCTCCGGCACCAGGGCCAAAAAAGAATTCCTGAAAGGGATCTCGCTGAAAACTTGTCTTAACCACTTTTGTTGTGACGTGAACAACAGAATTAATGGTATTCTCTGATGCATCGACGAAATTTGGCATGTTTAGAGAATTATCCAAACTTGTAAGTCTACCAAAATGTTCTCTGTTTCCATCGATCACTTTGTCTGAGAGGCTGCTGTATTCGGTTGTGTTGATCATCAGAAAAGCCCCCAGAGGCAATAATCCTCCTAACACCCCTAGTCCAATTGATTTTAAACTACTTTTCATACTGTCCTGATTTTAAATTTTGACATACGAATAACGCAAATTCTCTGCCATATGTTGCAGGGTTCCATGTTAAAGATTGTTAAGCGCTTTTTCAGATAATATGGGGTATAAACACTACATTTGCTCTAATAAATGAAGACAATCTACTTTTCAAAATATCAAGGTACCGGTAACGATTTTGTTATGCTCAACAATATTTATGGGGAGTATGATTTTATCAGTGTGGATCACGTTCAACGAATTTGTAACAGAAGATTTGGTATTGGTGGGGATGGTCTAATACGCATCAATCGTTCCTCTGTTAATGCGTTTGAAGTAGATTATTTTAACTCGGATGGTTCCAAGAGTTTTTGTGGAAATGGTGCACGATGTTCTCTTGCATTTTCTGAATCTATAGGAATCAATATTCAGGAAGTCGAATTTAGTGCAATAGACGGGGTTCATAGAGGTGGTAAAGATGGAGATCGTTATTGGGTAGAAATGCTTCCTGTGAAGAACATTGCAAAAGATAACCAGAATTATATTCTTCATACTGGCTCACCTCATTATGTCCACTTTTGTGAGGATGTGAGAAAGGAGGATGTTGTATCGTTTGGGAAACAAATTCGATATTCGGAGAGATATAAAGCTGAAGGCATCAATGTAAATATCTCACAAGTCACAGGAAATGGCTTAAAGATCCGGACCTACGAGAGAGGTGTGGAGGACGAGACGTTGTCGTGTGGTACAGGTGCAACTGCTTGTGCTCTAGCGTACGCTGTTAAAGAAAATATGAATGGACATCAATCGATCGATGTTGATGTTGAAGGTGGTAAATTGAAGGTTTCTTTTACTGGATCAAGTTCTGAAGGATTTAATAATATCAGATTGATTGGTCCGGCTCAATTGGTTTTTGAAGGTGAGTTCTATTTGGATTGATAAAGTAGTGCATAAAAATTCGGTTGATGAGATCGAATTAACTTCAGGAATCTATCTTTGGGTTTGGCATGCCGATAAAATCCCACCACATATCGGGGTTTCTCAAGGGGAACACTATTTCAGTATTAAATCAAATGGAAAAGATTCCAATTTGCCTGTTGGGAAAGTACTCGAGATTCTCTCAAAGAAAAAAATCCCATCACTTTTAGTTCATTGTGATCTTCAGGTTGGATCTATTCAACCATTTTTCAAGGATTATCAAAGTGCAGACGGAATAGATATTACTTGTTTAACTCCGTTAATTGATATGGTTTTCAACGATAATAGAAAGATCACTTTACATATTTTATTGGACAATCTATTTCAAGCCAATAAGATCAAATCAATTTATGCAGTACATTTAAATGAAGATTACAAGGGGCTCGAGGAGTATGATCGAGAGGTAATCAATCAACGAATAAAGAATCTGAAAAATGCTAAAGGGAAAAAGCATCTACCTGAGGTCTGTTGAGCCTTCTGATGCCACACGTTTAATGCTTTGGGAAAATAATCCTGAACACTGGAAGGTGACAGATACTGAAGTGCCTTTTTCTATGCAAGGGATTCTTCAGTTAATAGAACAGCAACAGCATATCAGATCGACTGGAATGTTGCGACTAATGATCTGTTTGAACGAAAATGACGAAGCAGTTGGAGCTATAGATCTTTACGATGCTGATTTTAGACATTCACGAGCAGCTGTAGGGATTTTAATCGGTGAAAGTCAACATAGAAATAAAGGATATGCTAGCGAGGCTCTTGACTTGATTGTTGTCTATGCCAGAAAGTTATTGTCTTTAGAGAATTTATATGCCTCTGTGCAAGCGGATAATCACGAAAGCTTGTCACTATTCAATAAATGCGGATTTACGGAGGTGGGAAGGAGGAAGAATTGGTTCTTTCACAAGAAAGAACGTATTGATGAAGTAATGTTTCAGTTATGTCTAAACGAAGATTGATCTTAATAACCGGGGTCTCGATAATTGTCATCGGATCTTTTATTCTTCTTCCTAAAGTTCTTCTCTTTTCAAAGAGTAGAAAAACGACTATCAATCAAACGGAAAAGGCAGTTTATCTCTCTGAATCGACTGATTTGGAAGATTTGGCCAATATGCTTTTTGAACAAGAAATAATAGATGACATTGATGCATTTATCGCTGTTGGAGATTACAAAGAATTAAATGAGGAAAGTATTGCTTTAGGGAAATACATTATTTCACCTGGTGTTCAGTATCGTAATGTCTTGAATGGGTTCAAATTGAATTCAGCAGGAAATGGGAATTCTGAAGTGGAAGTAGAGGTCACTTTCAATAAATGCAGAGATCTGAAAGAGCTTTCAGGTAAAGCAACCAGACAGATCTATATCGATAGTGCAACCTTGATCAATTATCTTCAAGAAAAGGAGGTAATGGAAAAATTTGGTTTTTCGGAAGAAGAATTTCCGGCTATGTTTTTGCCTAACACGTATCGCATGTATTACGATACTGACGAAAAAGCATTTGTAGATAAAATGGCTCAGGAATTCAAGAATTTCTGGAATCCGGAGCGAAAAGAAAGGCTAAAGAATATAGGCCTGAAAAGTCCTTCACAAGCGACTACTTTGGCGAGTATTGTTTATGGTGAACAAGACAGGATTCCGGATGAATGGCCTACGATTGCAGGATTATATCTGAATAGAATTCAACAAGGAATTCGATTACAAAGCGACCCAACGTTCAAGTTTTGTTGGGGAGATCAATTAAAAGGGGTTCAACGTTTATTATTCGAACATCGGGATATTGATTGTCCATATAATACCTACAAGATTGATGGTCTTCCTCCCGGACCTATAAACTTACCACCTGCACAGGTGGTTGACGCGGTCTTAAACGCAGAAAAACACGATTATATTTTCATGATGGCAAAGGCGGATTATTCGGGTCGTCATGACTTTACCAAGGAATATGCAACTCATTTGAACTTTGCTAGAAAATACCAGAAATGGTTGGCAAATGAACTCAAAAAACAAAATTGATAGAATGCTAAAAAGAAGGACATTTTTTAAGCTTGGACTAGTGGGTACAGCAATTGGTTTGACCAAGCCACTTGAAGCAGGTGAGTTAATAAAGCAATCGATCGACTCAGAGCCAAAACGATCCACTCCGATTGTCATCTCTACGTGGAACCATGGTTTAGCGGCAAATGCAGAAGCGTGGAAGGTGCTCGAAAATGGTGGTTCCGCTATTGATGCAGTTGAAACAGGAGTAAGAGTAACTGAGGCAGATCTGACCAACAGAAGTGTGGGTGTCGGTGGAATGCCGGATAGAGACGGTCACGTTACACTTGATGCATGTATTATGGACGATAAATCAAGATGCGGATCTGTTGCTTTTCTTGAAGGGATAGATCATCCGATAAGTGTAGCAAGAGCGGTAATGGAAAAGACTCAGCATGTTATGCTTGTAGGTGAAGGTGCTCGACAATTTGCCTTGGATCAAGGGTTTGAGAAGATCAAGACGCCAATCCCAGAAGTGAAAAAGCAATGGAAGGAATGGAAAAAAGAACAAAAAGAATTGAATAAACGCCCTGAAATCAATCATGAAAATCATGATACCATAGGAATTCTTGCTATGGATGCGCACGGGAATTTGAGTGGAGCATGTACAACAAGTGGATGGGCGTATAAAATGCATGGAAGAGTGGGAGATTCGCCAATAATTGGTGCAGGTTTGTTTGTAGACAATGAAATAGGAGCGGCATGTGCAACTGGTCTGGGAGAAGCCATTATACGAATTGCCGGAAGTCATACAGTAGTTGAATTGATGCGACAAGGTTATTCTCCAATGGACGCTTGTCGATTGGCGGTTGAGAGAATCATTTCTAAGCATGATGATCTTACAAATTTGCAATGTTGTTTCCTTGCTATCGATAAGAATGGAAATGTAGGAGCTCACTCGGTTTATAATGGTTTCAATTACGCTTTAAAAATGGTTAGTACTGAAAAAATGGTTGATTCACCTTTTAACAGGAATTGGTAATATGTTGAGATTATTTTTTTTGTGTTCAATAACTTTTTTAATGACAGATTATTCTTTTGCCCAGGAGGTGCTGAATTGGGAATTCAAACATCCTGTTTCCAATGATTGGATCAATGCCGGAATAAAGGGATCTGTTCAGGAAGTATTGATAGCGAAAGGCGAACTCCCTGATCCGTTTTATGGAAAGAATGAAGAGAAATTTGGTTGGATCGAAGAGCATACCTGGGAATTCAGATCTTCTTTTGATCTGACAGAAGCTCAATTAAACAGTGAATTCATTGAATTGGATTTTCAATGGATCGATACCTATGCAGACGTGTATTTGAATGATTCGATCCTATTTTTTGCCAGTAATTCTTTTCGACCATATATCATCAGGCTAAATAAAGATCAGCTAAAAGCAAAGAATGTATTAAAGGCGATCTTTTATCCACCTGTGATCTATCATAAGGAAATGTATGATAGCGCGAAGTTTCATTTGCCAGCGCCCAATGATGTTCACCCAATAGCAGTAGCTCCGTACACAAGAAAAGCTCAATATCAATTCGGTTGGGATTGGGCGCTCAGGGTGAATACCTTAGGCTTTATAAAGCCAGTTAAATTGTTGATCTCAGAACAACCCAGGGTCAACTCAAAAAATATAACAACGAATTCAATTTTAGATGATGAAGCTCATCTAACGCTGATGCTTGAATTCACTCAGCCACTTCTTGACGGATTCGTCTGGAAAAGTGAGTTGTTCGGTGAAGAAAAATTTGAGACCGGTGCCAAGAAAGTAACACGTGAAGTTTGGATGGAGCAGCCAAAACTTTGGTGGCCTAACGGTCAAGGCGAACAGAATCTGTACAACGATATTTGGACGATCTTGGACCGAAACGGAAATCTTATTCATCAAGTGCCTGTCAGATTTGGTGTCCGTACCTCAGAGTTAATTCAGGAAACTGACCAATGGGGTACGAGTTACGTGATTTCCGTAAATGGCCGTCGCATATTTTGCTTAGGGGCAGATTATATACCCCAGGATATATTTCCTTCAAGAGTGAAAGATGAAGATATTGTCCGGATGGTGGAGAATATGAAATCATCGAACTTCAATATGGTGAGAGTGTGGGGTGGAGGATATTACCCTGATGACATTTTTTATAAAAAATGTGACGAGCTGGGAATTATGGTTTGGCAAGATTTCATGTTTGCATGTGCCATGTATCCTGGTAATCAGGAATTCTTGCACAATATTGAAGAAGAATTTAATTATCAGATTCCAAGAATTTCATCACATCCTTCGGTCGTTTTATTCAATGGAAACAATGAGGTTGATGTAGCATGGAAAAATTGGGGATTTCAAGTGAGATACAATATTTATGGTAAGGATGCTAAGGAAGTGGAAAGAAGCTATGAGAGAGTTTTCCAGCAATTACTGCCATCTATGGTGAGCAAATATACGACCACGCCATACGTTCATACTTCTCCACTTAGCAATTGGGGTAAAGATGATTTTTACGATCATGGTTCTCAGCATTATTGGGGAGTATGGCATGGAAAAGACCCGATGGAGAATTTTGCGCTGAAAGTAGGACGCTTTAACGCTGAATATGGGTTTCAAAGTTTTCCTGAGTATTCGACGTTAAGTACTTTTTCGACAAAAGATGACTGGGATGTGCAATCGGAGGTTATGAAACACCATCAGAAAAGTTATGTAGGGAATCTCATGATCTTGAAGCACGCAAAATTGTTATTTGGAATGCCAGAGACGTTTGAGGATTTTGTGTACTATTCTCAGTTAACTCAAGCAACCGCTGTAAGTATGGCTGTAACTGGACATCGTCTTGATGCGCCGAGATGTATGGGAACATTGTATTGGCAATTGAATGATTGCTGGCCTGCACCAACATGGTCTTCTATGGACCATTATTTCAACTGGAAGGCGTTGCAGTATTGGGTGAAAAAGGATTATCAGTCGGTTGCAGTTTTATCAACAGGTAAAGGCGTTGACTCAAAATATCATCTTGTTTCGGATGCGTTAGACACATTTATGTGTCAGTTAAGTTACTCCGTGTTTGATCTGAACGGAAAATTATTGTTCACCAATGATGCAGGACAATTGGTTAAAGGTTTTGATAGATCAAAGATTTGTATGAAACCTTTGGAAGAGTTAAAAGACATGAATACTTTGATCTCCTTTGAATGGAAGGATCAAAACGGACAACTTTTAAAAAGATCCTTTTCAAGACTTGTTAAAGATTACACCAAAGCAAATGAGAACGATGTAGTTATAGATCTCAGAGATGTTGGAGATGGAAATTATGTCGTGAAAATAAAGGTTAAAAAATACGTCCGTAATTTTTGGATTCTTGCAGAAATCCCCGGTGTAGAATTTGAGGATAATTTCATAGATCTTGTTCCCGGTGAATACACTCTTAGGATTAAATCAGGAGATCCATTAAAAAAGGAACAGCTCAGTGCGAAATGGATGTAATTATTTCCTTTGAAAATAATACCATGGTAATTATATTTGCGCCATGAAAATTGAAGATGTAATTCAAACCAACTTCAAGTCGTCACAGCAGAAGGCTATCGTAAACCTTCGCTATACGTCAAATTTTCTTGGTAATATCCAAAACAACTTCATGGCCCAGTATGACCTGACCATGCCGCAATTCAACATTCTAAGAATTCTTCGTGGAGCTAAATCTGCATTGAATGTGAATAGTGTCAAAGATAGAATGGTTGAAAAGTCTCCAAACACAACTCGTTTGATGGATAAACTCATCGAGAAAGGGTTGATCGAAAGAGTTAGATGCAATGAAGACAGAAGAGTTGTATATGTTGAAATAACAAAGAAAGGGCTTCAGCTATTAGTTGAAATCGATATAAAATTGGATGCAAATTCAATAATGGATCTGAATTTGACAGATCAGGAATCTGAAATACTCTCAGATTTATTGGACAAAGTAAGAGCATCTTTTAGCAAAGAAATTTAACGTGAGAAACATTTTAGTAGTTTTTACATTCCTGGCTTTTTATTTTTCAATGAATGCACAGGGTGGTAAACAAAACATGGGGATCTTATCCGTAAGGGTGGTAGATCAACAATCAGGACAACCTATAGAATACGCTTCCTTCCGTCTTTTGAATTCATCTGATTCTACAGTTAGAACTGGAGCATACTCTGATGTGAATGGGAAAGTAGCGATCGAGAATATTCCATTTGGAAAATACTTTGGTGTGATCTCCTATACGGCATACACGAATGATACCATTCTAGGAATAGAGCTGAGTACTGATATTCCATCTGCCAACCTCGGTACAGTTAAAATCAAACTGGATAATTCACTTAATCTTGATGAAATAAAGGTTGTTGGGACTCTTGATGTTTTAAAGGCCGGTATCGACAAGAAAGTGTATAATGTGGGTGAAGATCTTTCTGTAAGAGGAGGGTCAGCCAACGATGTTCTGAATAATATTCCTTCGGTGGAAGTCGATCAAGAGGGGAATATCATGTTGAGAGGTAATGGAACTGTTACCGTTTTGATCGATGGAAGACCAAGCAGTTTGAGTGGTGGAAATGGTAAAACTCTTCTAGACGCATTGCCTGCAGGTTCTATAGAAAGAATAGAGGTGGTAACCAACCCTTCTGCGAAATATGATCCGGATGGAACTTCGGGGATTATCAATATTGTTTTGAAAAAAAATAAACTAAAGGGGATCAATGGAATGTTCTCTTTGAATGCTGGATCAGGTAACTTTGACGGGGGGAATACAATTGATGGTTCAGCTTCTTTGAGCTACCGGAATGCGAAAGTGAATTTATTCGGGACATATTCCGGAAATTACCTTGAAGGCTATAGGAACAATTATTCCGATGTAGAGCAGATCTTTTCGGACGGATCAGTATTGATCATTGATCAGAATAGAGTTGGTACCGATTTGAATGCAGGTCAAACATTGAATATGGGTGCTGATTTTTACATTAAACCTCGGAATGTTCTTGGATTTACCATGACCGGAAGTTTAGGTCAAAGAGACAGAACAGGTGACCAGTGGAATAGAACTTCCGATGGTAATGCAAATGGCCTACAATTATGGAATAGATATTCTTTTGATCCGTCGAGTAGGAAAAATCTTGATCTAAACCTCAATTACAAACATGATTTCAAGGAAGATCGAGGTGATCTTATTTTTGACGTCAATCAGTCACTGGGAGAGGAAAATATTGAAGGATATTATTTACAGGAATACTTTTCGCTTGACACAGTCTCTCTTGGTCAACCGGTGATTGATCAACGATTGAATAATTTTGAAACGAATAATATTACGACTGCTCAAACCGATTTCACGTATCTGTTTCCGAAGATCGCCAGTAGAATGGAGGCCGGCGCTAAAATGATCATGAGAACACAAAGTGTAGATACATATTCTGAATCCAGGACGTCCTCAGCAGATCCATACCTGGAAGATACACTTGCTAATTTCATATACAATTACGATGAAAGGATCTATAGTGCTTACGGGATCTTTGGTCAAGAGAGAGGTAAATGGAAATATCAAGGAGGTTTGCGTTTGGAAAAGGCATACCAGATCCCAGATCTTGTGAGTGATTCAATTCGAATAGTAAACGATTACTTTAATCTATTTCCATCGGCACATATTCGATATGCTTTGAAGGCAAAGAATGAATTGAGCTTAAGTTACAGTCGCAGGATCAGTCGAGCTGGCGCCGATCAATTGAATCCATTTACGAGTTACGCTGATCCTTATAATTTAAGAAGAGGCAACCCTTATCTTCAACCTGAATTTATTGATTCTTATGATTTAGGGTATTCACTTGAGAAAAAGAAATTAACCCTTACAACTAGTATTTTTTATCGTTATACAACAGGGGTGATTACAAGAGTCAAATTATTCTATGAAGACAATACGTCTGCTATGACTTTCAATAACATCAATAAAAGTCATAGTACCGGATTCGAAGCGGTTGTGGTTTATAAGCCATTTACTTGGTGGAGGAATACGATCTCTGGGAATGTGAACTATATGCAATATGTTGATGAAGGAAATGAATTGCTGTTCAATACCCAAAGCTACAATTGGAGTATAAAGTATTCGGGATCGGTTGATCTTTGGAAGAAAACGGCAATTCTTCAGTTGAACTACAATTACAATGCTCCAAGAATAACCATTCAAGGTATGGCTCAGCGTAAGGGTGCACTTAATTTGTCTGGAGAAAAGAAATTTAAAGATGGAAAGATAAGTCTTGGATTTAGAGTGACTGATATTTTCAACAGACAAGGATTCTATTTGAAGATCGATCAACCTTCTATTTATCAGGAATCAACTTTTAAATGGTTGACTAGAAGGTATTACATCACGTTCACTTACAAGTTTGGTAAGCTGGAAATGTCTAAATCCAAAGGAGGAGCTGGAGGTGATGGAGGATTTGATATGTAAGATTACTTGCCTGTTTTGGATTTTATTCCAAGACCAAGTAAAGCTTGATCAAAACTTCCATACTTTTTAACACCCTTCTTTCCTTGATTGGAAAGTACTTTTCTAATGTCAATTTTTGTCTTCATGGCTGTGAGTTTTAATTGATGCCTAAATCAAAGTAGCCAATAATTGTACCAATCCAAAGACGATTGATTTTAATGACAGGTTGGCTGAGTAACAGGGATTATATTCTTTTTTAATTGTTGAAGTACTTACGAATCACCCTTTCTTCAAGTTCAATCACTTCACCTGGTTGAAGATTGTTTAGTGTGAAAGGTCCAATTCGAAATCTGATCAATCGTAATGTTGGATAACCTGCTTTGGCTGTCATTTTCCTGACTTGTCTGTTTTTTCCTTCCGTAAGTGTGAGGCTGATCCAAGACGTTGGGATTGATTTTCGATATCTGATAGGAGGGACCCTTTCATTGATCTCAGGGGGAGACATTATTTGACACTTGCCTTTTGAAACTCTGACTCGTGAACCTTTGTGTTCAATTTCCATAGTTCCCGATTCCAATAGTCTAATCGCTTCTTGATTTATCCCATTTTCGACTTGAACCCAATATTCTTTTTCCCATTTGGATTCCTTTGAAAGAACCTTTGTTTTAAAACGATTATCGTTAGTCAGTAATAGAAGGCCTTCACTGTCTTTGTCAAGTCGACCAACAGAATAAACATCTTTTGGGAAGTTGAAGAATTGACCAAGTAAGAGATCATCTTTTTCTCCTGAGAATTGAGACAGATATCCGTATGGTTTATTTAACAGGAAATACCTGTAAATCATTGTTGCTTTTTACAAGTGAAAATGAATGCCGGAGGAAAATTCTTCACTGTAAAACCAATTTTCACGTCCTTAAAAACATGTTGAATTTGCTTCTTCGCAATCAAAGAGTACTGAAATTGAACATATTTACCATATTCGCTCAATGATCGATTCGATGCCTGCAATATGGAAACTCTGAGATCTGTAGGGAACATTGTCAGCGGCAAAGAAGAGATAACAAGATCCGCTTTCCCAAGATTATATTGCCCAAGATATTCTTCGATCTTTTCTGCCGTATCATGAATGATATGAACACGCGGATCGTCAAATTTATTTTTCAGTTGATCATAAAAAAGATCATTCAATTCAAATACCATCAAAGTAGCATCAGGGTGCATCTTCTCTAGAATAAGTCCCGTAAACACACCAGTTCCTGGTCCAAGTTCAACAACAACCCTGGCGTTTTCGAAATCGAGATCTCGTATCATTCTTGCTCCCAATGATCTTGAACTAGGGGATAAAGCACCCACCATCTGCTTATCCTTCCAAAACTGCTTTAAAAACGAACTTGAACTGTCCATGACAAAATTATCTGATCGCTAATTTATTATTATTAATTACCGCTAGGACAGAACCTGTCAATGGTTTTCCAACAAACGGACTATTAGTAGTATTTGAGATCAGATCTGATTTCTCAAAAATGTATTGTGATTTGGGGTTAAATACTGTCAGATCAGCTTTTTCACCTTCTTGTATTGGATGTAAAGGAATTTCTGCAATCAATCTGCTTTTATTAGAAATGGCCTCGATGATCTTGTGCAAGTCAGCTTCTTTGCAAGATAAAAGCGCCCCAAAGGCAGTTTGTAGTTGCAATCCGCCAAATGAAGCATTATCAAATTCAACATCCTTTTCTTCTTTATCCATTGGTCTGTGATCGCTGCACACCGTATCAATTGTCCCCTCATTTAAACCATCCCATAAAGCAACACGGTCATCTTCTCTTCTAAGAACAGGCATTACCTTGTAATCTGATTCAAATCCAAGTACTGCTTTCTCGTTATAAACAAGATTCATAAGGTTAACATCTGCAGTTACATTCAATCCTTTCTCCTTCGCTTTTCTGATCTGATTGACACTTTCCTTGCAAGAAATTCCAGTTAAATGCAATTGACCTCCTGTATATTCCAATAATCTGAGATTTCGTTCGATCTGTATTGATTCAGCCACTGCAGCGTCAGCTTTCAATCCTGTTCTGGTGGATGCCTCACCTTCATTTACCATTCCTTTCCCTGCTAATGAATGATCTCTGGAAAAAGCAATGACCTTTCCATTGAAATTCTTGCTGTACAACAAAGCACGATACATAATACCTGAGTTCACAGGATGCAGGTCGTCGGAAAACAATCGCACACCGCTGGAATACATGTCAAACATTTCTGCAAGATTTTCTCCCTTTAACCCTTCCGTTATTGCACCGATCGGATTGATTGAAGTTACATGTCCATCACCCTTTCGAAGCAAGTACTCTACTTTCGTTTTTCCATCAACAGGAGGATTGGTAGAAGGTAAAACGCAAACATGCGTGTAACCACCATAAGCGGCAGCATCAAGTCCAGATTCAATCGTTTCTTTGTGCTCTTCTCCCGGATCGCAAAAATGTGCTTTCAGATCCACCCATCCTTGCGAAACATGAATGTTATCACTTTCAATTAAATGATCTGCATCCTCATGAATATCAGATTCGATTCTGTCAATTATTCCATCCACGATCAAAATGTCTTTTACATTTCCGTTAAAATCTGATTTTGGGTCTAGAATAGTTGCTTTTTTGATGAGGATCTTCATAATGTTTACTTCCAGAATTTTAATAATGCGATTTCAGTAAGCAGAAAAATCAATGCGAAAATGACAAATAGTCTCCAATATTCAAACGGTTTCTCAAGATCAATATCAACAGAACTTTGACCCTCTGCTACCAATTTCACTGAAACATTAGGAATATCAGCATTTTCGAAAGCTTCGCCTACTTCATTTTGGTTGAAAAGTTCAACTTTACTCTCTCTTCGATCATTGTTGACACTAATAAATCCAATTCTGTTTTCGTCAATGATCTCAAAGATTCCTGCCTTCAAAGTTTCAATGGCCTCAGTGCCACTTAAAGAAATTGTATGAACTGAACCTCGGGTACCATTCTTAGGAATGAACTCAGACTTGTCACCCTTTAATTGAACTGGTCTTTCTGTTTTGGACTTGTTATAAATCGGGTAAACTGTCTCTTCACCAATAGTGACGTACAGGGGACTCTGACGTTTGCTTAATTCTCCCGCTCTAAGAATTATAGAAGGAAATAACGAAGTGGAGGTAAATGATCCGAAGGTTTCATCCAATGAAGAGCATAGTAAGTAAGAAGTTCCCGATTGACTTGATTTAACAAATAAAGGTTTTCCACTTTGAAGTTCAATAAGTTTGCTTGCTGATGAATTAGATAGATTAACTGCAAATGTCTTTTTAAAAGTATTCATGCTGACATCTGTTTTCTCTTTATCAAACATCCCTCTGAAAAATGGATCTTTATAGTTGATCGATCTTATTTTATTCCCACTTTCAGAAATTCCAGTGATCATTGGAAGATACAGTTTCTGTGAAAGTGCATTCCAGGAAGAGTAATTCGGTTTTGAGCCAGGAATTAGAAAAACCGATCCTCTGCCACTGGTAAATTCGTTCAGCATGGAAACTAAACCCGAGCTAGGGTCATTAAGTCCATTCATGATCACCAGATCAACGTTTGAAAAGTCATTTAAAGTGATCTCACCAATACTCTTTTCTTTGGTAACATAGTAGCTTTCAAGATCAAGAATTGATTTTATATTCTGTTTTTCATTTTCCTCATTAATTACCAGTACCTGACAATTCTTATCAATGGAATAGGAAAAATAGAATTCATCATCCCAGAAAAGCTGTTTATCATTGACTGTGATCGACCCATTGAACTGCCCCGTTTTCTTTTCTGTATAACTGATTCTGGATTCTGTATGAGTTTTTGATGGGATGTCGACAAAAACATCCTTAACCAATTCTCCAATTTTAATTGAAACCTCAACATTGGTTAGGTCCTCAGGTCCTTCGTTAACCACACGAAAATTGAGCTCACTGAGCTGACCAGGTTTTCTTACTGGATTACTAAACCAAAGTGTGTCAATATATAGATTTGAAAATTCCTGAGGAGAAAATACGATCGGATAATAATATGCGGAACTATCAGATTTAAGTATTGAAAGTCCAGAAGAGTTCTTTTGAAAATCTGACAAGATCACATGTTGAACAGTTCCAATTCTGGTTTCCTGTTTTTCAGCTTGTTTCAAAGCAACTTTTTGCCATTCAATTACTTGAGGGATTTCCCTCCTTAGGCCGATTGGTTCGATTTTATCCAAGTAGGAGAGAGCTTCCACTTTGGAAAGCAGTCTTTTTTCAATCCCATTCAATAAATTGGAACATACCATGAAAAGGACATTATCCGGAGATCGCTCAATAATTTTTCTAGCTGTTTCACGTGCTTCAGAGATCAATTCACCTTCTGTTCCTTTGGCTGTCATTGAAAATGAATTGTCAAGGTAGATGCACACGACATTCTTTCCACCATTTAATTGATCCTTCACAGGGATGTATGGTTGAGCAAAAGCCAGGATCAAAGAAGAGATCATTAATAATCGAGCAGCAAGGACTAGTAGGTGTTTGAGATTCTTTGTTGATCGTGTTTCCTGGTCGACCTTCTTAATAAACTTGAGACTGGAAAAGTAAAGCGTTTTGTAACGTCTGAAATTGAAAAGATGAATAACCACTGGAACCGATAATGCTGCAAACGCCCACAAGAACTCAGGGTAAACGAATCTCATACTCCAAAAATAGCTAAAATTCAGCTAAAATTGTAGGTTCCCTTCAGGTGTTTAAAACTTTTCAAAAGCACCTATTCCAAAGAGCGCAAAGTCATATTTCACAGGGTCTTCAGGATCCAACTCCCTCAAAACAGCCATTAGTTCTTCTAGCGCCTTCCAATCGTCTTGCTTTCGATTCAATAATCCCAGGTCTCTTGCATTCCTAGATGTATGCACATCAAGAGGCAAGTAAAGTTCCTTTGGTGCAATGGTTTTCCAGATTCCAAAATCGACTCCCTTTTGATCTGAACGGACCATCCATCTGAGGAACATGTTAATTCTTTTGCAAGCAGAATTTTTCGAAGGATCTGCAATGTGCTTTTCAGTTCTTTTCAAGTGAGGAGGGAAAAGTAGTTTTGACCTGAAACTTAGGATGCGATCCGCCATATTGAGCGGTTGTTTCCCTCCAAATGCATCTTCCATTCCTCCCTGATGATATATCTTATTTAACCCGCAAAAAAATCCGGAAAGATCTTCACTGTTGAACGTCCTATGGGAGAAATTATAGTCTTTTTTTGGAGAATACTCCATGATGAAATCATATGGAGATTCGCCCATGATGGAGAGTAAACGTTCACCGCTGGCAATGATCATCTTGCGATTTCCCCACGCAATTGTAGCAATGAGGAAACCAATGATCTCTCTGTCTTCTTTTCGGTGAAACCTGTGAACCAGTTGAATGGGATCTGTTTCAATAAACGAAGGCGACTCGTAGAGATCCGCCTTATGATCAAGAAAATCTTTTAATTCATTTCGATTCATCAGCTGATGAAGATACCGTCTTTCATGACAAGCTTACGATCCGACATGTTTGCCAATGCTTCATTATGCGTAACAATAACAAACGTTTGCCCGAATTCATCTCTTAAATCGAAGAATAACTGGTGCAATTCTGCAGAATTTTTTGAATCCAGATTTCCTGATGGCTCATCAGCAAAAATGATCTTTGGAGAGTTGATCAGAGATCTGCATACAGCAACCCTTTGCTGTTCACCACCGGAGAGTTCAGATGGTTTGTGTTCAGCCCTGTCTTCAATACCAAGCTTTGCCAATAATTCCGTTCCTCTTTTTTTTGCATCGGACATGTTGTCTCCTCGGATAAGAGAGGGAAGGATGATGTTTTCAAGTGCTGAGAACTCAGGCAATAATTGATGAAATTGAAAGATAAATCCAATAGATCGATTCCTGAAACCTGACAATTTAGAGGCTGAAAGCTGAAATGGTTCAATGCCGTCTATGAGCAGCGTTCCACTGTCAGGCTTGTCCAACGTACCAAGGATCTGCAGTAATGTCGTTTTTCCTGCGCCTGAGGATCCGACAATCGAAACGACCTCTTTGTGTTCAATAGTTAGATCAATACCCTTGAGGATCTCAAGCGTTGAGTATTTTCGAACGATATTTCTGGCTTTGAGGATCATTTCTTCAATTTGAGACTATGTCCCATTTTATCTCTTTTTGTCTTCAAATAGAGTTCATTATGTGTATTGCTTTCGATCTCAAGAGCCACATTTTCTACAATCTCAAGCCCGTATCCAACCAAACCTGTACGTTTTGTTGGGTTGTTGGACATTAGGCGCATTTTGGAAATACCCAAGTCGCGAATGATCTGTGCACCTATCCCATAATCTCTTTCGTCTCCTTTAAAACCAAGTTTCAAATTCGCTTCCAGAGTATCATATCCTTCTTCCTGAAGTTTGTATGCCTTTAATTTGTTCATTAGGCCAATTCCACGACCTTCCTGATTCATGTATATGATTGCACCTTTTCCTTCTTCCTCGATCATTTCCATTGCTTTATGTAGCTGAGGACCACAGTCGCAACGACATGAACCAAAAATATCTCCTGTCAAACACGACGAATGCACTCTTACAAGTATCGGTTCATCCGGATTCCAAGTACCTTTTATAAGGGCAAGGTGTTCTTGTCCAGTGTTCTTTTCCTTGAACATTACAAGATTGAAGTCACCGAAAGATGTGGGCATTTGTACATCAACAACCCTGTCGATGAGAGATTCATTTTTAATTCTGTATTTGATCAAATCCTCAATGGAAACTATTTTGAGGTCAAATTTATCGGCTATTTCAAGTAGCTGTGGCAGTCTGGCCATCGTGCCATCCTCATTAAGGATCTCAACAATCACACCAGCTGGCTCAAATCCCGCTAATCTTGCAAGATCGATCGCTGCTTCAGTATGTCCGGCTCTTCTCAATACGCCCCCTTTTTTGGCTCTCAAAGGAAATATATGACCTGGTTTCCCTAAGTCTTCAGGCTTTGTAGAAGGATCAATTAGTGCCTTGATCGTTTTATAACGATCAGAAGCAGAAATTCCCGTGGTACAACCGTGTCCAATAAGGTCAATAGATACTGTAAATGGTGTCTCATAGGTTGCTGAATTGCTCTTCACCATTAACTCCAGCCCTAATTCATCACAACGTTCTTCGACAAGAGGTGCACAGATCAAACCTCTACCATGTGTGGCCATGAAATTGACGATCTCCGGTGTTATGTTTCTTGCTGCAGTAAGGAAATCACCTTCGTTTTCGCGATCCTCATCATCTACGACGATCACTACTTTTCCATTTTTGATCTCTTCTATAGCTTCTTCTATGCTGTCAAGTCTGCTTTTCATATCGTTACGTTGCGCATTGCAAAATTAGTTAATTAATTCCTTTGGCTTGTATCTCTTTAAAGCTATTGGTCACTATTCGATAATAGTGAACATATTTATTTATCTTCGTGCAACCGGAATTTTCATGGCAAACGAGATCATCATAACAATTTGTACTCTATTATTGGTCGCATATGTATTCGATCTAACTGCCAGTACTACTAAAATCCCTTCAGTAATTCTCCTTTTAGGGCTCGGTTATCTGGTGAATCATGCAGCTATGATGTTTAAGATCGGAATACCTGATCTATCACCATTGTTGCCTGTCTTTGGGACCGTCGGTTTGATTCTCATCGTCCTGGAAGGTTCGTTAGAACTCGATTTAAAAGAATCAACCATACCGATCATAAAGAAGTCTCTTTTTATGGCTTTTGTGCCGATGATGATCTTTGCGTTTGGCTTGGGGTATGCTTTTCATGTATTTGGCGGATTCGGTTGGAGAGAAAGTTTGACCAACGCAATTCCCTTTAGTATTATTTCAAGTGCAATTGCAATTCCAAGTGTTAGCAATCTTGGGCAGGATAGGAAATCTTTTGTGATCTATGAGAGCAGTCTCTCGGATATCTTTGGAGTGATATTTTTTAACTTTTTGGTTAGAAATCCTGAGGTTAATGTGGCTTCGTTTATTGACTTTTTCTTTCAGATCATAATCATTTTCGTGATTTCTGTCTTAGCGACAATAGGATTATCCATTATGTTGCGAAAACTGAAACACCACATTAAGTTCGGGCCAATTTTGATCCTTGTTGTTCTGATCTATGCTGTCTCAAAATTGTATCATCTTCCTGGACTTTTGTTCATCATGCTTTTTGGCTTGTCGATTGGGAATCTTGATAAACTAAAGGAGAATAAATGGGTTTCCAGATTAAAACCTTTACGAATGAAAAGGGAGGTTTTTCGTTTCAAGGATATTGTCATTGAAGCCACATTTTTGATACGTGTGCTTTTCTTCTTACTATTTGGTTTCCTTATTCAAACAGAGGAGATCTTGAATTTGGAAACGCTCAAATGGGCAGGAGCCATTGTAGGAGCAGTAGTGTTGTTGAGAGCAATTACATTACTTGTATTAAGATCCGATGTACTTCCTCTGATGTTTATTGCTCCAAGAGGTTTGATCACGATCTTGCTTTTTGTCTTGATTCCAGCAGATGAAATGATACCTTTTGTTAATAGATCTTTGGTTATACAAGTGATTTTATTGAGTGTTATTGTAATGATGCTTGGGCTGATGTTTACAAAAAGAAAAAAAACATCGGAAAAGATCGTTCATGTTTTTAGCGATCAAGGTACATCAATTGAGAATAGCGAGAATAAAGGTGATTAAAATCATATTTATCCGTTATCAGATTTTCTAATTTCGTTACCTGATTTTTTACTTATGAGACGATATTTGTCAATAATAGTGTTACTGTTTCTGATCACTTCTTGCGGTGAAGAAAGGAAATCGACGAAGGTTAAAGAACGTGATTTGGTAGAATCCGTATACTCCTCTGTGAATATTGAGCCCCAAATTCTGTACGTTGTGAATTCGGCTACTCCAGGTTATATTCAAGAGATATTTAAAAATGCAGGTGATCAGGTAATAGTTGGAGAGCCTGTCATATCAATTCAGGACGATCCGACCAAGTTACAATTGGATAATGCTCGTTTATATACCGAACAAGCGCAAAGGAATTTGAAATCTGACTTTTCGGCTTTGGAAGATGTTAAACTTGAGATCAGTAATCTTTCATTGAAACGTAAAAACGATTCATTGAATTTTACAAGAGTGAAAACGTTAACCTTGAAGGATCTAGCTACGACTCAAGAACTTGAACAGGCTGAACTATTGTTTCAGACATCTAAGTCCGCTCATGTTGGTGCCGTAAAGCGTTACAAGAGGATGAGAAAAGACTTGGAGACTGCTGTTAAGCAGGCTCAAAATAACATGAAGACTTCTCTTTCAAGAAGTGCTGATTTGGTTATTGAATCGAAGCTAGAAGGAGCTGTGTACCAGGTACTGAAAGAAAGAGGGGAATATGTGATGATGCAGGAGCCAATTGCACTAATCGGAAGTAATCGTGAATTCAAGATCAAACTGATG
>ENA-UPTJ01000221-UPTJ01000221.1-marine-metagenome-genome-assembly--contig:-NODE-221-length-37185-cov-12.396714_pt1 | contig 37185 bp, 38 predicted proteins | sample MGYA00238168_ERZ767080 | MGnify/ENA primary metagenome ERZ767080 (study PRJEB28935, sample SAMN06266237) | marine metagenome | isolation source: Columbia River Estuary | place: USA:Columbia River... | reverse complement strand
TAAACCTTGCCCTTAGTTTTAAACTTCTTTGCCTTTGCGATCTGAGCATCGGTTGCGCCGACAAATGACTTCATGTCAACATCACAAAAAATTGCGTCAGTTAAATTTGCGCCTTCAAGATTCGCACCCGTCATTGCTGCAGCCGTAAAGTCGACGCCTGAGAGATTGGCGCCTGAGAAATTTACATTCGTCAAATCAGCACGAATAAATAAAGACTTTGCAAGATTCGCGCCAGAAAAACTTGCACCAGTCAATGTTGCAACGCTGAAGTTCTGAAAATCTAATTGCAGTCGCGAAAAATCAACGCCAACCAAGTTTGCGTATTGACATTGAGTCAGCTTGATGCACAAAGTGTCGAGCACCGTTGTCGTTGTCGGAGGCAAAGTTGTGGTTGTCGTCATCTCTGTAGTGGTGGTAACGACAACTGTTGTTGTCGAATCTTCTTGGGGCGCTTCAGCCTCATCGACGCCAGATGACTGTGTCACTTCTGACACAAGAGAAGTCTCGGTGCCATATTGTGACGCTGATTGCACACCGCAACCACTAACCACAACAAGTAAAGCAAGAGCTTGCAATTTCGCTAATTTCACGCTTTTAACCTTAGTGGCGCATGACTCGCGAAAAAGTGAGGCACACTAGATAGAGATGTTTACAACCCTCAGCTTCATTTTCATCACGGCAAAAAAAGCAGAAGAAGAGACAGGGTTTACAAGGTTTCTCACTAAACCAGTGATCGCAATTCTTGTTGTCGTTGGCTGTTTTATTTTTACAAGAATTTCTTATGTGATTTTGCGTTCAATTGTCCGGCGAATTGCTGATCGCACCTCGGCAAATGCGGCCAATTGGTGGCGCAACAGCGTGCGTCGCGTCGGCGCAGAAACAATTGAAGGCAGCGAGCACCGACGACGCCAGCGCATTGACGCTGCAACTCGTATGTTGCATCACTTCATCAGCCTCGGTGCATGGATTATCACACTGATTGCTGTCTTCAACATCTTGGATCTGAACGCCGCATTCTTTCTTTCGAGCGCTGGCTTTCTAGGTGCAGGTCTCGCAGTGGGTGGCCAACACCGAGTTAACGACTACTTGACAGGTCTGGCTGTGTTGCTTGAAGACCGCTACGGCGTGGGCGATGAAATTGAAGCAGAACTCGGCTGGCAAAAACCGATACACGGTTTCGTCGAGCATGTTGGCATGGTCACAACGCGTCTTCGTGACGGCGTTAGCACCGTACACATTCCGCATAGCGCCCTTGCAAGTGTCCGCAACCTAAGCCAAGAGCCAGTCACAACAAAGCTTGAGATGAACATTTCACCGAGCAATGCAAGTGCAAATACAGTGTCAAATACGATGCGCGACCTGGCCGGAACAAAAGGTTTGACGACTGTGTTGTTCGTTGACGACATTCAGGCTGCGGGAGACGGTGACCGAGTAGAGCTCAACGTTCGCACTTCTCGCCCACTTTCAGACCACGAACGCGAACTACTCATCCAACGCGCTTCAGAAGTTTTATCTAAAGATAAATAGTCAGAAAATGTTGCGAAGACTAATCGCCGCAGTCATCGCAGTTTCAAGTTTTTGCGGATCAAACGCTTTCGCAACCGGGTCTGACTCGGCAGATCAGAGCGCAAGTCAAAGCAAGCATAAATACGTCTTTCCTTTCTCGAAAGTTCCCGTCACATATTCACGCGATCACCTCAACTACCCCGCAACAGACGTGCACGGCTGTTATGCCCAAGTTCTTGCCCCAACTTCAGGAGTCATCTTTGACGTCGAGAAAAAAGACAAGTGGGATGAAAAAATTGACTCTCCTGGCACTCGTGGCGGACTTACAATCACGCTCCACGGAGATGACCGAGTTAGATACTATTTTTCTCACTTAGGTCGGGTCAAAGTAAACGCTGGAAATCGAGTTGAACCTGGTCAGTGGATCGGCGTGATGGGATCTTCAGGAAACGCGCGCATCACAAAATGCCACACACATCTCGGTATGTCACGCATCTGTCCACAAAGTGAATACAAAGTGCTGCAAGGCGAAATCTGGCCTTGGAAATTCTTAGACGCATGGCGAAAAGGCATAAATAAATCACCGATAGAAGCAAAGAATCGAGTAATAAAAGCATCGCCCCAAGCGTGTGAACTAGCCGCCGCCGAAGACTGAACGCAATCCGCCGAGTATTCTGCGTATCGTGACGCCGAATGTCGTGATGCCGAATGTCTTGCTGATAACTCTCGACCAATTTCGTGCTGATTGTCTTTCTAGCGCGGGCCACAAAATTGTTCGTACACCCAATCTTGATGCGCTCGCTCAAAATGGTGTGCGCCTAGCCAATCACTTCAGCCAAGCGGCGCCATGCTCACCTGGTCGGGCCAGTTTGTACACCGGCTTGTATCAAATGAATCACCGTGTGTGCGCAAACGGCACACCTCTCGATGATCGATTTGACAATGTTGCACGAATGGCAACTCGTGGTGGCTATGCGCCCACACTTTTTGGTTACACCGACCAAGGTGTAGACCCACGAGTTACAAAATCGCCCGGCGACGAGCGACTTTCGAGTTACCAACATGTGTTGCCTGGTTTTGACCGCGTCTTAAATCTCTCTGAGCCCTACCCGCCATGGCTTCAAAATTTGAAAGAGCACGGCTTTGATCTGGGTGGCGACTACAACGGCGCACTTCGCACAGAACCAGATCGTCACGAAGACTTGAGCATCTCAACTTTTCTAACCGATCAGTTTTTTAACTGGCTTGACTCGCAAAAAGCCGGCACGCCATGGTTCACCCACTTGAGTTATCTGCGGCCACATCCCCCATATGCAGCAGCGGGAAAATGGTCGCGCGAATACTCGGTCAATGAAGTAGACCTGCCCATTAGTGCGAGCGAAACTCGACACCCGCTGCACGAAGCGGCGATGAATCTCCCCGGCAATGCAGCGCCAACCACCGAAACAGAGTTGCGAGAAATGCGCGCGCAGTATTACGGCATGATTGGTGAGGTTGACTTTCATGTCGGTCGAATTTGCGAGAAACTCCGTCAACGCAACGAGTGGCAAAACACTTTGATCATCATCACTGCAGATCATGGCGAGCAACTTGGCGACCACGGGTTAAAAGACAAACTTGGTTTTTTCGAAAGCAGTTATCACATCATCGGAATCGTTCGCGACCCGAGTCATCCACAAACTCATGGTCAAGTAGTTACCGAGTTCACCGAAAATGTTGACATCATGCCAACGATCGCCGAAGCGATCGGCGTACCCGTGCCACTGCAGTGCGACGGTCTGCCACTAACCGACTTTCTGCGGGGCGAAACACCAAATCGCTGGCGCCAGGCAGCAACATACGAATTTGATTGGCGACACATATATATAGACGACAGCGAGACGAGCGCCGCACAAAATTGGCCACGCGACAGGCGTCTCGAGCGTCAACACTTAGCAGTGCGTCGAACCCGCGATTCTGCCTACGTGCAATTTGGTGACGGCAGTTGGTTGGCTTTTGATCTGGCCAAAGATCCGACCTGGCGCACGACTTTTACCGACCCGAACCGTGTTCTACCTCTTGCCCAAGAAATGTTGCTGTGGCGCTCTCATCACACCGAGCGCACATTGACTGGCATGTTGCTGCAAGACGGTGGCATTGGTCGCTGGCCCGATGGCGTCGCGTGGCGCAACAACAAATAGCCAACTAGTTTTGCAACATGGCGTTACAAAAATTTGCCGATCACTTGAAAGCGCCATGGCCGAATGGTCGCGGCACGAGTTTTGAAATCGCCAGCCAGACACCCGGTGTCGCAGGTTGGACATGGCGCGTAGCGATTGCGCCAGTTGTTGAAGACTGCGACTTCTCACATTTTGAAAACGTCCATCGACAGTTGCTGATCATCTCGGGTGACGAGATGATTCTAAATGTGGGAGGCGAAACTGTTGTCTGCAAACCAAATGAAGTTGCGGTGTTCGCAGGCGATATTTCAACTACGGCAAAACTGGTCAACGGCCCAATTGTTGATTTGAATTTAATGACCGTGCGTGGCAAAGCATCTGGAACAATGACGTACGTTTCTGAACCAGGGCCACTATCAACGTGCGAGATGGTCGTCTGCGTCTCAGAATCTGCCGAAATTATTGTTGATTCTCGACCTGTAACTTTGCACCACCAAGACGCTTACCTCGACACAATTAATTGCAAACTCAATCTGGTCTCAGGCGCTCTCGCCCACATCACCCTCTCTAAATAACTAGTTAGTGCCCGACACTTGGTGGCGTGGCGTGATTTCGGCGAGAATAGATCTATGAGCGGGCCAAGAGTTGTTAGATCTCCACGGGGCAGCAAACTGACTTGCGCCAATTGGCAAATTGAAGCGCCTTATCGAATGTTGCAAAATAATTTAGATCCAGAAGTTGCTGAGCGACCAGATGATCTGGTGGTTTACGGCGGCACAGGTCGAGCCGCACGAAGTTGGGAAGCATTCGACGCGATGATGCGCACGATGCAAACGCTCAAGCCTGATGAGACCATGCTCGTGCAATCTGGCAAACCAGTCGGCGTGTTTCGCACGCACGAATGGGCGCCGCGGGTACTGCTCGCAAATTCAAATCTCGTTGGCGAATGGGCAACTTGGGATGAGTTTCGTCGCCTTGAAAATATGGGCCTCACGATGTATGGCCAAATGACGGCAGGCTCGTGGATCTACATCGGCACTCAGGGAATTTTGCAAGGCACTTACGAATGTTTTGCCGAAATCGCTCGTAGAAAATTTAAAGGCACGCTCGCTGGCACAATTACTCTGACTGCTGGTCTTGGCGGCATGGGTGGTGCACAACCTCTTGCGATCACAATGAACGATGGCGTTGCATTATGCATTGATGTCGACCCGACTCGCGTACAACGTCGAGTCGAAACTCGTTATCTTGACGAAGTCGCTGACTCTCTAGAAGACGCTGTTGCTCGTTGCGAAGCCGCAAAAAAAGCCCGCAAGAAACTCTCGGTCGGCGTTGTCGGCAATGCGGCTGACATGTTTCCAAAGCTTCTTGCGCAGGGTTTCGTCGCCGACATCGTCACCGATCAAACAAGCGCCCACGACCCAATGAGTTACCTGCCAAACGATTTAACAGTTGAAGCTGCCGAAAAACTTCGCACAACAAACCCCGCGCACTACATCGACCGCTCGCGTGCAGCGATGGCCGCCCACTGCGCAGCAATGGTCGGCTTTCAAGATGCCGGCGCCGAAGTGTTTGACTACGGCAATTCACTTCGACGCGAGGCGCAACTCGGTGGCTATGACAGAGCGTTCGACTACCCCGGTTTCTTGCCCGCCTATATTCGTCCGCTCTTTTGCGAAGGCAAAGGTCCGTTTAGATGGGTCGCTCTTTCTGGCGACCCACGCGACATTGCTGCAACTGATCGCGCAGTTCTCGAAGAGTTTCCTGGTGACGAAGCACTCGCAAAATGGATGCGACTCGCAAGCGAGCAAGTTGCCTTTCAAGGTTTACCTGCGCGCATTTGTTGGCTCGGTTATGGCGAGCGTCATCGCCTCGGGCTGCGTTTCAATGAAATGGTCAAACGTGGAGAAGTCAGTGCGCCGATCGTCATCGGTCGAGATCACTTAGATTCAGGCTCTGTTGCTTCTCCATTTCGAGAAACCGAAGCGATGCAAGATGGCTCTGACGCAATTGCCGACTGGCCGTTGCTTAATGCGCTCGTAAACACCGCGAGCGGCGCAACATGGGTCAGCATTCACCATGGTGGCGGTGTCGGCATCGGTCGCAGCATTCATGCCGGCATGGTTTGTGTCGCCGACGGCACCGACCTTGCCCGCGAAAAACTTTCTCGCGTATTGTTGAGCGATCCGGGCATGGGTGTAATTCGCCATGCTGATGCGGGTTACGACTTAGCAATCAAAGTCGCCGAAGATCGCGGTGTTCGCTTGCCAATGCGTGAACAATGAAATCAATCCACGCGCAGTTTGCTTGGCTCGGCGGTGAGAGTTGTGCTCTAAACGTCCGCATCACCACCAATAATGGATTAATTTCGGCAATTGAGCCGAACTCGGTGGCGACTGCAAAAGATTTACGCGTTGTCGGCGTGGTTATGCCTGGCTTTGTCAATACTCACAGTCACGCTTTTCACCGCGCCTTGCGTGGACGCACACACAGCGGTGCCGGTCTCGGCGACTTTTGGTCGTGGCGAACATTGATGTATCAAGTTGCGAATCGTCTCACGCCTGAAAACTATTTAGCACTCGCTTCGGCTGTGTATAGCGAAATGGCACTTGCCGGCATCACTTCTGTTGGCGAATTTCACTATGTGCACCACCAGTCAGATGGCAAGCACTATCAAGACCCAAATGAAATGAGCAAAGCATTAATCGAAGCTGCACGAATTGCGGGCGTTCGCTTGACATTGCTTGATGTCGCATATTTGCATGGCGGCCTAAATGGTCAAAAACTCGGTCAAGAGCAACAACGATTCACAGATTCGACAATTGAAAATTGGCTGTCGCGCGTTGACATGCTTGGTGCGTCAAGCGCAATGCACACGGTTGGTCTCGCACCCCACAGCGTTCGGGCCGTACACGAAGTCGAACTTGCACAGATCGCCAAACATCGAAAAAACCGGGTGGTGCACATCCATGTTTCTGAACAACCAGCAGAAAACGAAGCTTGTCGCGCAGCAACAGGTCGCACGCCAACAAAACTCTTGAGTGATGCCGGATTACTTGGCTCGTTTACATCGGCGATTCACGCCACACATCTTGACGCCAGCGATATCGCGCTGTTGGGGCAAAGCAAAACCTTCTCGTGCTTTTGCCCAACAACCGAGCGCGACTTGGCAGACGGTATTGGGCCGTCGGCAGAACTTGTTGCAGTCGGCTCGCCTCTTTGCTTGGGCACAGACTCACATGCTGTGATCGATATGTTCGAAGAGGCTCGCGCAGTTGAAATGCACCAAAGACTTATTTCTAATAAGCGCGGCGTACATCGCAGTAGCGAATTACTCGCTGCCGCAACCGTGCACGGCGCAAGCTCGCTTGGCAGCAAAATTCACGGTCTCGTTGTTGGTGCTCCCGCCGATTTCATTGCGATTGCTACAGATTCGGTTCGTCTCGCGACTTTTGACGGCGAAAACGGCGCCGCCCACCTCGTGCACAGTGCAACCAGTTCAGACGTCAGAGATGTTTGGGTCGGTGGCGAGCAAATCGTTAAAGATCGCATCCACCGCTCAGTGCCCAACATTGCCGAGAGTTTGCGCACATCGATTGCCGCAGTGCTCTAATTACACTTATTGCATGACAGTTTTACCAATCGCCACCATCGGTCACCCTGAATTACGAATTCGCGCCAGCGAGGTTGACCCAAAAGAAATTAAATCTCCAGAGATTCAGACTTTCATAGACGACTTAGTCGAAACGATGCGTCATGCCAACGGTGCTGGTCTTGCGGCTACACAAGTTTTGCGCCATCAACGAATCTGCGCCGTTGAAGTCAACAAGAATCCGCGGTATCCGTATAAACCGCAGGTGCCATTGACAATTTTGATTAATCCGGTGCTCACGCCACTCGACGACGACATGTTTGAAAATAACGAGGGTTGTTTGTCGGTTCCTGGTTTTCGTGGCAACGTATGGCGTTACACATCAATTCGTGTTCAGGCTTTCGATCGCAATGGTGAAACAATCGACCAAGTTATTCGTGGCATGACCGCGTGCACCTACCAGCACGAAGTTGATCACCTCGACGGTCTCCTATTCATGGACAAGGTGAAAGATTCAAAGACGTTTACAACTTGGGACTCTTTTGACAAGTTCCATCATCATGACTTTGTCGTTCGAGTTAAGGAACTTGTCGCGAAGTTCGGTTCGTAGTGCTCGTTCTCACCGGTATCGGTACTCTCGTTACCAATGACGTCACTCTTGAACGCGGCAAACTCGGAGTAATCAACAACGCTGCACTTGTTGTCGGCGATGACAACAAAGTTGCTTTGGCATGTGAGGCCGTCAACTTGCCGCGCGAGTTGCGCACAAATGCAGTCGACATCGGTGGTCGAGCGGTGATTCCTGGTTTTGTTGACAGTCACACTCACTTAGTTTTTGGCGGCGATCGCGCTTTGGAGTTTGAAGCACGTATGTCGGGCAAACCATATACAGCAGGAGGAATTCGAACCACGATGTCGGCCACTCGTGGCGCGTCCAACGACACACTCGCCGAAAATGCTCGACGACTTGCCAACGAAGCGTTACACACTGGAACGACAACACTTGAAACAAAATCTGGTTACGGTCTGTCGGTTTTAGATGAAACTCGTTCGCTGCAAGTCGCGGCTTCAATCACTTCGGAAACTACTTTTCTCGGCGCGCATGTTGTTCCGCCAGATTCGCAAATTGACGACTATGTAAACCTTGTTTGCGGCGAGATGCTCGCGCAATGCGCAGCCTCGGCAAAATGGATTGACGTTTTTTGCGATCGTGGGGCGTTTGAGGTCGATCACGCGCGGGCGATTCTGAGCGCCGGCGCAAAAGCGGGCTTGGGTATGAGAATTCATGCCAATCAACTGCAACACGGTGGCGGAGTGCAACTGGGTGTCGAACTTGGTGTCGCCTCGTGCGATCACTGCACGCACTTGAATGATGCAGATGTTTCGGCGCTCGCCGACTCGAACGGAAGCACTGTCGCCACGCTCTTGCCGACTGCCGAGTTGTGCACGCGCTCGCAGTTTCCAGATGCACGAAGGCTGATTGATGCTGGTGTGACAGTCGCTCTGGCTTCAGACTGCAATCCTGGATCGTCATATACGACTTCGATGCCGCTGGTAATTTCTCTCGCAGTTTTGAATATGAATATGACCTGCGAAGAAGCCGTCTGGTCGGCAACTGCGGGAGGTGCCGCCGCGTTGCGACGCCAAGACATTGGCACGCTAAAGATCGGCGCAAATGCCGACTTTTCAGTTCTGAATACGCCAAGTTACATTCACCTCGCCTATCGACCAGGTGTGAAACTTGTCGATGCTGTTTTTCGCCTTGGCGGGTGCGTTGCTGGTTCGCTGTTGTAAAATCTAAGAGTGCAAGAGCCTCGCCGAAATATTCTTAAATCGCCTGGTGATTGGCGCACCTTGGTCATTGCTGTTTTGGTTTACGGCGGCTGGTTAGCCACAGTTTTTCTGCACAAACAAATGCCTTGGTGGGCAACATTTGCATTGCTCACTTGGTTTGGTGCATGGCACCTCAGTTTGCAACACGAACTCGTGCACGGACACCCGTTTCGCAATTCAAAGTTGAACGCCGCTCTGGCCTCGCTATCACTAACAATGTGGGTTCCGTTCTTGTCGTTCAAACGCGATCACATCTCGCACCACAACACAACTCTCACACACCCAAAACTTGACACTGAGAGCTACTACTCGATGCCCGAGCGGTGGCAACACTCAGGCCGATTCTTGCGCTCGATCTATTGGGCCAATCGCACTATCGCTTTCAGGCTGACAGTTTGGTCGGTCTTCAGCACGGTGCAATATTTCTTCGCCGATGCATGGCGCGCGATTCGCAATGTCGACAATGCGCGAAGTGCGTGGGTGTTACATATTCCTGGTCTCATCGCAGTTACATACATCGTCAATAATCTTGCCGGCATGTCAATGATCGAGTATCTGATCGGCGGCGTATTTGCTTCTCACTCGCTCAACATGATGCGCTCGTTTGCCGAACACAAAACTCTTGGCGATGAGTCAACACGAACTGCGATGATCGACGCTGGTCGAGTTATGAGTCTGTTGATGCTCAACAACAACCTGCACATCGCTCACCACGACGAACCATCAGCACCTTGGTATAAAGTGCCCGAAGTCGCCGAGCGGCTCAACGCGTTTGAACGTGCACAGAAAATTGACGCGCTATACAAAGGTGGGTATGGCGAACTCCTCCGTCGATTTACTTTCAAGCCTTACGATCAGCCCGTTTATAGCAAGTCGGTTTAATCTCTTTGGTTTTCTGATTTTTCATACCGACAACTAGAGTTCTACCGTGCAAGGTTCTGCCGTATCGATCAGTACTTCTGGTCTTGACCGTGATTCTGTCGTCAGTGTCGCTCGTGATTTTGCCGAAGTAAAAATCACACAAGCTGCTTTTGATGCTCTGGCTCGTTCGAGCAAAGTTGTTGAAGATTTGGCCAAGTCAGACCAGCCTGTCTATGGCATTTCAACCGGCTTTGGTGCTCTCGCAACCAAACACATCGCCCCAAATGATCGAGTCGCCTTGCAGCAGTCGCTGATTCGGTCACATGCAGCAGGCATGGGATCTGTAGTTGAGACCGAGGTAGTTCGCGCGATGCAGTTGTTGCGTCTGCGTACTTTGTGCAGCGGCGCAACCGGCGTAAGGCCAGTTGTTGCCGAGACAATGGCAGCCATGCTCAATGCGGCAATCACACCAGTTGTTTACGAATACGGCTCACTTGGCTGCAGTGGCGATCTCGCCCCCCTTTCTCATTGCGCACTCGCACTAATGGGTGAAGGCGAAGTCTTTGATAAGTCAGGACGACGTCGCCCGACACTTGAAGTGCTGAAAGAGAACAACATCAAGCCAATCGTGTTGCGCGAAAAAGAAGGACTCGCACTCATCAACGGCACCGACGGCATGCTCGGCATGTTGCTCTTGGCGATCACCGATCTTTTTGAACTTTGCAAACTTGCCGATATTGCAACAGCTCTTAGCGTTGAAGCACTGCTCGGCACTGACCAGGTTTTCACCGCCGACATGCACGAGCCTTTGCGTGCGCACCCTGGTCAAGTTGCAAGTGCCGCCAATATCTTTGCGCTTTTAAAAAATTCACCGCTGGTTGCGTCTCATCGCACCGACGACACTCGTGTGCAAGATGCATATTCACTTCGTTGTGCGCCACAAGTCAATGGTGCGGTTCGCGACACGATCACTCATGCTTTAAATGTCGCCCAACGAGAACTTGCGGCAATGATCGACAACCCCGTTGTCACTAGTTCTGGAGAGATTCGCTCAAACGGCAATTTTCACGGCGCGCCAGTTGGCTATGTTCTTGACTTCTTGGCAATTGCAACTTGCGATCTCGGCTCGATCAGCGAACGTCGCACCGATCGCATGCTTGACGCCAATCGATCAATGGGGCTACCCGCATTTTTAGCGTTCAATGCCGGTGTCGACTCAGGTTTAATGATCGCTCAATACACGCAAGCCAGCATGGTCTCAGAAAACAAACGCTTGGCCGTTCCTGCGAGCGTCGATTCAATTCCAACAAGTGCGATGCAAGAAGATCACGTCTCAATGGGATGGAACGCCGCGCGCAAATTACGTCTCGCAATCGACAACTTGCGTCGAATTTTGGCGATTGAAATTTTTGCTGCAACTCGGGCGATTGATTATCGCGCACCGCTCACTGCTTCTCCTGCCTTGACAAAAGTTGTCGGCGAAGTGCGCAAAGTTATCGGCGCACCAGGGCCAGACAGAATTCTCGCCGAGCAAATGGCACAGGTTGAAACCCTCGCCCGTACTCACGCTCTTCGCCTCGCCGCAGAAACCGTCACCGGCCCCCTCAACTAATTTTTACCGACTCTCGTCGGGGCGAAAGTAGTTAGTTATTTGACGATGTAGGTCAAAGTTTTAATCATCTGATCAAACTTTGAAGAACCGTCAGCAACCAAAGTGACTTTACAAATGCCGGGCTTTTTGAACTTGATCGTGAAACTTGTAGTGCCTGTTGTGGTGCAAATTGATCGAGTCTCGTCTGACGAAACCACAACTGCCATCTTTTTGGTCGTTACAAGTTTGCCTGCGCTCATTGCGACGCTTGATCCGGCTTTGTAGGTTGCGCCGTCTTTCTTCAGACCGAGAGATGTAAGCGCAACATCTTGCGAAGGCAAAAACTTAATTGGCACAACTGTGTCAAGCGCCGTGTCTGTTATTCCACGGTGGTCGCGATATACAAACAGCGAACAATTTGCTACGCCGCAGTTATAGGTTTTGCTCACTCCTGCCGAGTCAACTTTTGAAAAGCTCGAACGCAACATCAGAACCAACTCGCCGGCAGTCGACTGCGAACCACGTTGCGCATCTGCTGTTGCCCAAATCATTGTGCCCGTCTCGGTGACACTGCCATTGCAAATCAAACCTGTTGCAGCACGTTGCCCCAACGTTGGCTTGAAGCACTGTGAGATATAAACGCCTTGACCTGCGGGCACGTTAGCCAATTTGATCGAAACAACTTCAAGATCAGCGACCTTTTCTGTTTTGCTGACGCTCACACCAACCGCCGCCGAAACTTGCGCCGGCACGACTGAAACCAATGTTGTTGCTATTGCGAAAACTGTTACTGAGCGTAAAAACACACGAGATTTGAACATAAATCTTTCTATTTTTGGGGGGATGAATTAATTAATTTGTAAACGAGATCGGCACAAAAACATCTTGTGTTCGATCTGTATATCGCAAATGATCAGATCGAGTGACCACACCACATCTAATCGCAGTGCAATCTAACGCTCCGCTTTTTGCGACGATTACAAGGTCAATAATAAATGATCCGTCTGGCTGAAATGGAGTCGTGAGACCAACGGCATAGTTCGGCGGATTCGACGACACCCAAACCGAACTCGACGAAGAGCCATCAATGTTGACTCCTCCAATGCAAGTGGCTTGTGGGCCGGGCGCTGCCTGCGAACACACAATTACATAGACGCCCTTTGAAACATCAAAGCCCGTGCCGCGAACCGTGACCGAAGTCCCACTCGGGTTGAGGTTCGTTGTTTGGCTAACTGAGAGTTTTGGACGGTTTACAACAACTGATGTTGTCGTCGCGGGCACTGCACTCGACGAAACTGTGCCGCTGTTTCCACTCGTCACCGTCGCGATGCTGGTAGTCGTGCTCGTCTGCGAACCAGCCGCCGTTGTTGCAACTGTCGTTGACTCAATAGCGCCCTGTGTTGTGCTTGTCACACTTGAAGTGGTAGTCGAAATCTCGCCTTCAGAATTTGAAGTTGAACTTGAACTTGCGCAACTGCTAATCACGACTGCCAACAGCACTGACGCGACGAGTTTCATCGCCCAAATCTTACCAATCAGATACTCACTAGTAGATTGGTGAGGCTATGTTCACAAGTTCTAGAGCAAAATCTCTGTTGGCTGTTTCGCTTGCAACCACTGCTCTTTTCGCACTTTCATCATGTGCATCAACAACTGAAACTTTGCCTGCGACAACTGTGCCAAGCGCAACAAGACCCATATTGATTTCGGCGGAAAATTTCGAGTTGCCAGTTATTGGCTCTGGCACCTCACAGTTGCCAGCAACTGTTCAATCTGCCGATGATGTTGCAGTCACGATCGTCGATTCATCGCGAATAATCGTTTTAAACGAAGCCATCGCCGAAATTGTCATCGCACTCGGTTTTATCGACAACATAATTGGCCGTGATGCAACCACAACTCTTGACGCCCTGACGGCGGTTCCCAAAGTCAGTAGCGGTCACGACATCAGCGCCGAGAGCGTGCTTGCTCTGAATCCAACACTTGTAATTGGCGATACTCGGTCTGGTCCGCCCGAGGCAATTCAACAACTACGCGGTGCCGGTCTTGCAATTGTCTTGGCACCAGAAGTTTGGCAACTCAAAGATGTAGCACCACGAATCGAACTAATCGCGGCCGCACTCGGAGCACAAGATTTCGGCAAACAATTAGTTACTAAAACGCAGAGTGATATTGACGAGGCTCTAAAGACACTTGATAAATCAACGGCAGCACCACGCGTTGCTTTCATTTATGTGCGCGGCACCGCCTCGGTATTTCTGCTTGGCGGAAAAGAATCAGGCGCCGACGAAATGATCCGCTCTGCTGGTGGCATTGATGTTGGTTCAGATCTCGGGCTTGCTCCGTTTACCCCGCTCACTAGCGAGGCAATAGTCAACGCCAACCCTGACATCATCGTTGTCACCACACGGGGTCTGGCTTCTGTTGGTGGCATCGACGGGCTACTAGAACTTCCGGGTATTGCCCAGACGCCAGCAGCGATGAATCGCGCAGTGGTGTCGATTGATGATGACTTGTTATTCTCTTTTGGGCCACGCACAGGCGAACTGATCGTCCAAATGTCGCAGGCCTTCAAAACTTTGACGACAAAAAACTGAAACGGCCCACAAAATGAACGACCTTCGACGACTTAATCCTAAAATCGTTGCGGTTGCTTTGACAATCGCTTTAATAATTGTCGTCATTAATGCGCTTTCTACAGGTGCCTACACAATTCCGTTTAGCGAATTGCTAAAAGTTTTGTTTCAAGGTCCAGCAACCAACGCAGGCACAGACTCTGTGAGTCACGCTATTTTTTGGAACGTTCGTTTACCGCGCGTGATACTTGCAATCGTTGTCGGCGCTTCACTCGCGGTTGCCGGCGTGGTGATGCAGGGTGTCTTTCGCAATCCGCTCGCTGAACCAGCCACAGTTGGCGTGTCCGGTGGTGCAGCCGTCGGAGCAGTTATTGCAATCACGTTGGGTCTCAGCAGAATCACACTCGGTGTGCAAGTGTTCGCGTTCATCGGTGGCACGCTTGCAACAGCTGTCGTCTACGGCCTCTCACGTGTTGACGGCAAAACCGACATCGTCACCTTAATTTTGACAGGCATCGCAATTAATGCTCTCTCAGGCGCGTTGATTGGTCTTGCAGTTTTTATTGCCGATGACGACCAAATTCGCACCGTGACATTTTGGAGCCTCGGATCTTTGGGCTTGGCAACATGGCGCGCAGTTGCGATGGTGTTGCCGCTGGCGATAGTTGGCATCGCGCTGAGCACTAAATTTTCACGCACACTTGACTTGATGGCACTTGGTGATCGCTCTGCCGAACATGTGGGTGTTCCAGTCGAGCGCGTGCGTTTGCAAACAATCGCGATCGTCGGCCTTCTTGCATCAAGCGCAGTCGCAGCCACTGGCATCATCGCATTCGTTGGACTAATCGTGCCCCACATCTTGCGTCTCGTGCTCGGGCCAAAGCATCGTGACTTGTTGTGGTCATCTGCTCTGCTTGGTGCGATCGTCACATTGCTCGCCGACCTTGCCGCGCGCACACTGCTGTCACCTGCTGAGTTGCCTCTTGGGGTGCTCACAGCATTGATTGGCGCGCCGTTCTTCTTGTGGCTGTTGCGCAAGATGCGCTCAAGTGAAAGCACGTGGACATGACAAGTACCACGAGCCCGGTAATTAAATGTGAAAATATTTCAGTAATTCGAGGCAGTGCGACGATTCTTCAACAAGTTTCACTGCATGCAAATCGCGGCGAGCTAGTTGCAATTCTTGGACCAAACGGCGCAGGAAAATCAACTCTGCTTGGCGTTCTTGCGGGCGATCTCGAACCCGATAGTGGCAGCGTACATTTCGGAAATCGACAAATTTCGCAATTAGATAACCGCGAACTAGCACGCACCCGTGCAGTGCTTCCACAACGCGTCAACATTTCATTTCCATACAGCGTCGAAGAAGTCGTTGAGATGGGTCGTGGCCCAAAACTTGGCGCCGATGACCAAAATCTTGTTGAGTCGGCGATGCTTCGTCTTGATGTCTCGGCAATGCGCAACAGGCTTTATCGTTCGCTCTCAATTGGCGAACAAGCCCGAGTCTCAATGGCGCGAATTTTGGCCCAAGATACTCAGCTTCTGTTGCTCGACGAACCAACTGCAGTTCTTGATATCGGTCAACAAGAAAAGCTCATGCGCATTGTGCGATCTTTAGTCGACGAAGGTCGAACCGTGATCGCAGTGTTTCATGACTTAAATGTCGCGATGTCTTTCGCCGATCGCGTCATTTTGTTGCAAAACGGAAAACAAGTTGCTTCTGGTGCTCCACGCGAAACCTTGACTCCTGCAACTTTGAGCTCAATCTATGAGCACCGTATCGACGTAATCAAGGTCAACGACGACACTGGTCCTATCGTCATTCCGTCGCCGCGCAGTCGCGACTAGTTAGTTCTAGCTAGCTAGTGCTGCCAACTTTTCTTTAACTTTTGCCACCGACGGGTTCGTCATCGCTTCGCCGTCAGAAAAAACAAGTGTCGGCACGGTCTGGTTGCCGTTATTGACTCGCTCAACAATCGCCGCAGCATCTGAGTCCTGTTCAAGATCAATCTCTGTGAAAGTTATGCCATCAGCGTTCAACATTGCTTTAAGTCGCTTGCAATAGCCGCACCATTGGGTGCTGTACATTACGAAATCAGTTTTGCTCATATCAACAATCTATCTTTGCCGTCGACGTGCTGGTTCAGTGCAAGACACGGTCGGCGATTATCTTGCCTGGGTTCATTATTCCGTTTGGGTCAAGAGCATTTTTAATTGTCGCCATAACATCAACTGCTTCACGACCGAGTTCGCTTACGAGATACCCGATTTTGCCAACACCGATGCCGTGTTCCCCTGTGCATGTTCCCTCAAGGCTCAGCGAGCGCTCAACTAGCCGGGTGTGAAAGTCTTCAAGTTTCTCGATCGCGGCGTGATCGTTCGGGTCGGCGGTAAGCAAGACGTGAAAGTTGCCGTCCCCCACATGACCGACAATTGGTCCATATATTTTCGAGGCAGCAAGATCTTGTTGCGTCTGCTCAATGCACTCGGAAAGCTTCGAGATCGGCACACAGATATCTGTGGCAAAAATATGACCATTTGGTTGGTGCGAGCGACACGCAAGACCCGCATCGTGTCGCGCCTGCCATAACTTTCGGCGCTCAGCTTCATCAGTAGTTTGCAAAAAGCCTTGGCCACCGTGCCGCTCGAGCACCTCGCGTGCTGCGGCAATATCAATCTTCGTCGAGTCGTTTGTGCCATGAAACTCAAGAAGCAGCAAGTCTTTGTTCGGCAATGTCGTGCCCGAATAGCGATTCACAGCAACGACCGCATCTCGATCTACTAGTTCAATGCGAGCAACATCAATGCCGAGTTGAATCACTTCAATAACTCCGTCAACTGCGTTGCGAACACTGTCGAATTGCATTGTCGCTGCCGCAATAACTTCAGGGATTCCAAACACGCGCAATGTCAATTCGGTGATTACGCCAAGTGTGCCCTCTGAGCCGACAAATAAGTGCGTCAAGTCATAGCCTGCAGATGTTTTGCGCGCTCGTCGTGAGGTCGTGATCACTTCACCGTTTGCAGTCACAACCGTCATGCCCATTACCAGTTGTTTCATTGCGCCGTATTTAACTGTCGTCGTGCCAGAAGCACCGGTAGAAGCCATGCCACCCAAAGTCGCATCAGCGCCCGGGTCAACCGGAAAGAAAAGCCCGTGCTTTGACAAGTATTCGTTCAGTTGTTTGCGACGCACACCCGGTTGAATCGTGCAATCCAAGTCTTCGCCACTTACGCGCAAGATTTTGTCCATCTGCGAGAGGTCAAGTGAAACTCCACCACGAATTGGCGTGCTGTTGCCCTCGAGTGACGTACCCGCACCCCAAGCGACCACCGGCGTCTTATTGTCGTTGCAAATTTTTAGCGCCGTAGCCACATCTTGCGTGCAAGTTGCGAACACAACTGCGTCGGGCAGAGTCGGCGTATGAAAACTCTCGTCTTTTGAGTGATGTTCGCGAATGGTGTCGTTGACACTCACCTTTTGGCCGAGCGCCGCTTTCAATTCGTCAATCACCACATCTTGATCTTAAACGACAACCCTGTTTTTGAGGCAGAATTTTGGCTCAGAACAGTTAGTGTTAAATGACATGAGTTACGCAGACGTCAAAAGGCGCTTAGATGCAGGCGAAGTCGTCGTCATTGACGGCGCGACCGGCACTGAACTGCAACGGCGCGGTGCGCAAATGGACCCATCGGCTTGGTGCGGGCCAGCCTCGCTCAACAACAGCGAGTTACTTACTCAAGTACACCTCGACTACATCAAAGCTGGCGCTGACGTGATAACTGCAAATACGTTTGCATCCTCGCGATTGATGCTCACACCTGCTGGGTTTGCCGATCAAGTCGAAGAGATCAACCGCGTCGCAGTTGAAGCCGCGTTGCGCGCACGCGATTTGGCGTCAACAACTTTGCCAGGTCGCAAGATTGCAGTGGCTGGTTCGCTCTCGCACATGTTGCCCGTGGCTGCCGGCACTGCAAAAGTAGATCAGGCCAAAGTGCCGTCGAACGGCGAACTTGCCCACGCGTTTGGCGAACTCGCAGAGATTTTGAAAAATTCTGGCGTAGATCACATCATGCTTGAGATGATGTACGAACCCAATCGCGTGCCAATTGCACTGAACGCTGCGCTTGCGACGGGTCTACCGGTTTGGTTTGGCATGAGTGCCCGACGCGCAACTGACGGTCGCGTGATCAGTTTCGACCAACATCAAGAAATACAACTGAGCGAGATCACTAAGTTGATTCCAAAGACTGGCGTTGATGTTGCGGGTGTCATGCACACGGGCGCCGAATTGATCAGCGACTCTCTCGCTGCATTACGTAAAAACTTTTCTGGCCCGCTCGCGGCATATCCAGATTCAGGATTCTTCGAAATGCCCGACTGGCGATTCGTTGATGTGATTTCGCCTGAGCGTCTCGAAAGTTTTTACGCTGAGTGGTTTAAGCAAGGCGCCCAAGTCATCGGTGGCTGTTGCGGGCTAACTGTCGATCACATTCACGCCGCCACCCGCGCCAAAACCGCCCACAACTAAAACATTTAATACCTGACTAAATTAGTCGGGTATAGCGGTATGCTGGGTCGATGACAAAGCGCTTCAAGTTTCCAAACCCTGTCAACGAAACCTCAGCACGCATCGTGGCAGCAGGCGTAGTTGCAATCAGCGCAATATTTTTGCTTACCAACTCGACGCTCGTTCTCATCGCACTCACCTACGGTTTCGCTGCACGAGTCGCTGCCGGCCCAACATTCAGCCCACTGGCAACAGTCGCCACGCGCGTGATTACACCTCGTTTAAATCTCAATCACAAATTCGTTCCTGGCCCACCAAAAAGATTCGCCCAAACAATCGGATTAACCTTTTCCGCAACTGCACTCGTCTTGACATTGCTCGGCTATTCATCTGCAGCGCAACTTGTGATCACTGCGCTAATCGCGGCTGCGTTTCTTGAATCAGCATTTGCAATCTGCCTTGGGTGCATCGCATTTAGCTTTTTGATGAAACTCGGAGTAATCCCAGAAAGTGTCTGCGAATCTTGCAATGACATTTCTCTTTTCTCAGCAAATAAAAATCCACAACCTGCATCGCGCGCTTAAGCGCGATTCACCAACCTAAAAGTAAGGTTGATTCGCGGCCCCACCGCAGTTTTAGTTTTGGCAATTTGATGAACCCAGCAAATCTGCGACAACCCCGACATAACAAGCAGCGAACCGTCTTCTAAATCGACTCGCACAGTTTGCTTTGTCTCGCGATGTCGCAAATCAAACCGACGCGTCGCACCAAGGCTCACCGATGCAATCGTCGGCTCACGCCCGTTGATCGCTTCGTTGTCCGCATGCCAACTAACTGAATCGTTGCCGTCTCGATATAAATTGACAAGCACCGAATTAAAACTTGCTCCGGCAACAGACTCGCATTTCAGCCGAAACTCATCCAATAAATCGGTCATCGGGTGCGCCACACGCTCAATTCGCGAATAGACATAATTCACGCCCGTGTTCGTATGCCAAGTCGACTTGCCCGCTTGTGGATACTTCTTACCAAACATCACGATTTCAGGTTGCTCCCACGGCGTTTCTGCTCGCAGCCTCTCAAATGCCTTACGAGAGAACTCTTCGCTGAAAACTCGCCGGTGCAACACGGCGCTGCCATCAAACGGCAAAATCTCTTGTGAATCGTTGAACAAACTAAATGTCGTCACTTCAAAACTATATATATCACGCTCAAATCAATCGCGCAGGCGAACACGGCACATCACCCAAAATCATCTATCATCATTAGCGGAGGATCTACCGAATGAAACCAGAAACAGTTTTGCGAGTCACCACCTTGCTCGCAGCCGGAGCCAGTCTCGTTTTGAGCGTCTGGCTGTACTTTCAAAGCAGCTCAATTGAAGATCGCCTCAACGGCATTTACGTTGGCGTTTGGGTGCCATCAATTCTTGCTCTCGGTGCATTTTTGCTCGCGGGTCAAGGAAAAAAGAGTTAACCATGTCGCTCGCAGCACTCTTTGGATTTGGAAGCGTAATTTTTCTGATCGTAATGACAGGCGCTTTTATTTACGGATTAACTGCCTTGCGACAAGTTGCCGACCGCGATAACTACCGACCGGGGTCCGCGAAAAACTAAACGCGTTTCGGCAAGCCAACGCGAACAGGCACGCCACTCGAGAACATCACATGCGGCTCGCCGTTGATCTGCGCACGTGGGGCAGCAAAGCCTGCGGCTTGAATCAACGAATCATCCAGTGAAATAATTTCGGCTCGCTGCAACTTCCATTTTGGATGCGAAATCGGCGCATAACGCAAGTTTCCACTTCGCGTAGTCGTATACAAACCCCAACGAGCGCTCAAAAAAATCTCGAGTGGTGACGGCTCAATTATTGGCTCCAAGATTTTTAGTTGAATTTTTGTTGACGCACTACCCCGCGGCCAACGACGCACAACTGAAGTATGCAATTCGTCGCCGACGCGTTTGTTGCTCGCCTTACCAAAGCAATATGGCAACGTATAAGTCGTACGCGCAACGAGAACCGGCAGCAACCGGTTGATATCCAAAGAACAAAACCAAACACCAGGTATTCCGTTGCGACGAACATAGGTGCGAACATTAATTTCAGGAAACGACCCGAGATACGGCACAGCTGGTAACCCAGGCACACCAATGCCTCGCATTGAAAAAGGAATCAACCCGACCCATGCCGAGCCATCACAGACATCAACTTCAAGTCCCGGTGGCAAAATGCTTGCAACTTCTTCTACCGAATACCGATAGTGAATGTACGCGAGGTCGTACCAACCTTGTTTCATGATCGCGCGCCGCACGGGCTGCGGGCAAATTTCTGAATAACTCATTGTTTTATCTAAGCCCGAACGTACTGCAGAAGCATCACTGTGCAGACGACTGCGCGCAACGACCAAGCAATAGTTCGTGGCCAATTCGTCACAACTAGTCGATGCCCAATTTCTGCAGTTGGGTTTGTCGCCATTTTGGCGTGCAACGGAACCGAGAGGAACACGGTGCTGCCGAGCGCAATAGCCAATAACACTGCGCCGACCCAAGGCCAAATAATTTGCACACCTTCGGGTCGACTAATTAAGAGCCCCAATGTTGTGAAGCCTTCAACAGCCATTGGTATCGCCAAGACTTGCCCCGTGCTGCGTTGATGTTGCTCTGCGACTTTGACTGCGTCGCCAACCGGCACATTCGCCAGCAACGGATAATGCACCCATTGCACGAACCAGATCACGCCGGTCATCACCGTCGCTGCCACAAAATTTGCCAACAAAATAATTTCACTCACAATTTGCTCACTTCTGCAGAATACTCTGATAAGCACTGATCTATCTAGCGTGACATAAACAAAGGCAACAGAACTTGGTGAAGACCGACACTGCGCAAAACAGAACTATCGATACTGCAAATGGTGTGAAGCTGCACACAGTGACATGGGGTACATCACAAACACATCCACAAAAACCGATTGTGCTCGTGCACGGTCTGGCATCAAACGCAATGTTGTGGGAAGGCGCCGCACTCGCCTTGTGCGCACTCGGACATCTCGTAACTGCAGTTGATCTTCGTGGTCACGGCTTGAGTGAAAAACCTGAGTCTGGCTACGACATGCAGACCGTCACCCGCGATTTAGCGGGGGTCTTGCGTGAATTACAAAAAGATGGATTCACGCAACCAGTTGTCTGTGGCCAATCGTGGGGCGGCAACGTCGTGGTTGAACTCGCGCACGCACACCCCGAATTAGTAAGCGGTGTTGTTTGCGTGGATGGCGGTTTTCTTGAGTTACAAAATCATTACCCAAACTGGGATGACTGCGCCAAAGCGTTGCGTCCGCCGACAATTACCGGAACACGAATTGCGGATTTCAAGAACTATTTGAAGCGTGCCCACCCTGACTGGCCAGAAACCGGAATCAACGGCGCGATGTCGTGCATGGAACATTTACCCGATGGCACTCTGCGTCCATGGCTAAATCTTGAGCGACACATGATGGTCTTGCGTGGATTATGGGAACATCATCCGACACTTATATATAGCCAGATAACTGTGCCAGTGATGTTTGTGCCAGCAGAAGGACCAAGCGGAATATTCAACGAAACTAAACGCAGTGCTATTGAACACGCCATGCAATTAGTGCCCAAAGCCAAGGTTGAATGGTTTAGCCCTGCTGATCATGATTTGCACGCACAACACCCAGAGCGTTTTGCTCAGGTTGTACACGCGGCAATAACTGAAGGATTTTTCTAATGACACTGCCACATATTCTCGCCGTAATGGGATCTGGCGAGACTGCGCCGACGATGGTAACTACCCATCGAATGCTGGCAAGCAAATTAGAAAAGTCAGCACGAGCAGTTTTGCTCGACACACCTTATGGCTTTCAAGAAAATGCCCCTGAACTTGCGACCAAGGCCGTGGATTATTTTCAAACGAGCATCAATCTTGAACTTGAAGTTGCGGGGCTCACCGAAATAATCGGCGCGGACTCTTTAGCAGTCGAGCGCGGTCTGCAAAAAGTCGCAGATGCAGATTATGTATTTGCTGGTCCTGGCTCGCCAACATATGCGTTGCGTCAATGGTCGGGTACGCCGCTCGCAGGTTTACTAAATAAAAAACTTCGTGACGGCGGCATCGTCACTTTTGCATCGGCAGCCGCATTGACGCTTGGTCGTTTTACTTTGCCCGTATACGAGATTTATAAAGTTGGCGAAGACCCACGCTGGTTAGATGGTCTAAATATTCTTGGCAATATTGGTATCAATGTCGCACTGATTCCGCATTACAACAATGCCGAAGGCGGGCATCATGACACTCGTTTTTGTTATATGGGTGAACGGCGCTTGTCGATGCTTGAACGCGAATTACCTGCTGATGTTTATGTTCTAGGCGTCGACGAGCACACCGGAATGGTTATAGACCTTGATGCCGAGACCGTGACAGTCGTAGGCAAGGGTGTAGTCACGATTCGGGTTCGTGGTGAATCTACACAGATCGCCTCAGGCGAAACTTTCTCTGTAGATCGATTGCGTGACCCAGCGTCAGCAACAACACGAGACACGAAACAAGCAGCAACTAGCCAAGCAAAAACTTCAGCGAAATCAGTTTCAACTGCGACGACTGCATCTGAAGTTTTCGACAACAATTTACGCGAGGCAACTGATCGGTTGAATCAAGTTTTTTCAGCGGCACTCGCCAATTCAAACGCTGATGGGGCGGCACGAGCAGCACTTGATCTCGATGACGCGATCGCAGGTTGGTCGGGCGACACTCTGCAGAGCGATGCAACTGACCACGCACGTGCAGTTTTGCGCAGCATGATCACACGCTTGGCTGGGGCCGCAACTGGTGGGTTGCGCGACCCGCGCGATGTGCTCGGGCCTTTTGTGCAGGTGCTGCTTGATCTACGAGCCCAAGTACGCAGCGACAAGCGATTTGATTTGTCTGACATTATTCGCGACCGACTGGCAGAACTCAATATTGAAGTTCGCGACACACCAGAAGGTGCGCAATGGGGATTTCGAACTAGCTAAGTCGCGCTTATGACAGCGCGCAGATTTATAGATGTCCGAGTGACGCCATCTTGGCACGATTTCGCGTGCCAGCAATTGCATAGACAACTACGAACACCAAAGCGTCTAGCAAAATTATCGTTGCGCTTGCAGATGTATCTAAGTGATAACTCAAATTCATGCCGATAAAGCACGTCACTGCGCCTATCACGGGCGAAATCCACAACAGCCGTGAGAAACTATTCGTGGTCATGCGGGCTGACGCAGCCGGAATTACGAGCAATGCCGAAATCAAAAGTGTGCCGATCACTCGCATCGTCACCAAAATCGTTAGCGAAATCATCGCCAGCAATACAGCCTCAACGAGTGAGACTCGCACATTACTGACTTGGGCCACATCTCGATCAAAGGTCGAAAAAAGCAGTTTGCGATAACCCAATACGACTACGGCAAGACCGACCAGCGCTACCAACGCGACTGCATAGATGTCTACGACCTTTACCCCGAGCACACTGCCAAACAAAACCGCCTCAATGCTTTTCGAGGCTTGGCCGTAACGATTCATCAATGCGAGCCCAAGGGCGAAAGACGCCGTAGTCACGACGCCAATCGCAGCATCAGCACCAATAACGCGTCGACGAGCAACTCTGGCGATCAGCAAACCAGAAATGATGCCCCAGATACCCGCTCCTAAAAAATAATTTATCTTCATCACCGCGCTGGCTGCTGCACCACCAAAAACTGCGTGCGACAAACCATGACCGATATAACTCATGCCGCGCAAAATCACAAAGACACCGAGTAAACCGCAAAGAGCACCGGCAATCGTGGCGACAACTAGCCCGTTACGAAAAAATTGAAAACCATACGGTTCGAAAATGTCAAAGGCGAACACTATTTTCCTTCTCCACGCATCGCTACCCGACCGTGATCTATCACGATTGGCATTCCCCCGTGTTCGAGAACTTCCATTGGCGCGCCGTAAGTTGCTTCGAGAACCGCTGAGGTCAGTACTTCGCGTGGAGTACCGTCAGCGAGCACGGTTTTATTGAAGCAAACCAAACGCGGAAGGTGCGCTGCCAAGCCATTCAAGTCATGTGTCGTCAACAAAATGGTCAAACCGTCAGCATGAAGATCGGCGAGAAGATGCAATACTTCGTGTCGCGTTCGCACGTCTACGCCCGCCGTAGGTTCGTCCATAATCAAAATGTCTGGTTGGCGAAACATTGCGCGTGCAAGAAACACTCGTTGTTGTTGACCGCCCGAGAGTTCGCGAATGTGGCGATTAGCAACGTCTGCGATACCGAGTTTCTCTAAAACTTCGCGCACTTCGATTCGCTCAGCGGGCGTAATACGGGGCCACCACTTCGAATTTGTGCGAGTCATCACGATGACCTCTTCGACGGTCACGGGAAAGTACCAATCAACAGTTTCGACTTGAGGAACATAACCGACTGTCAGTCCAGGCTGCATCGTTATCGAACCGTGGGCAACAGGCTGTGAGCCAATGATCGCTTTCAGCAAGGTCGTTTTGCCAGACCCAGATGGGCCAACGATGCCAACAAATTCACGTCGATTGATCTTTAGATCAACGTCGTATAAGACCGGCGCGTTGCCATACGTGCACGAAACATGTTCGCAAACTATCAACGGAGTTTCAGTGTTATTGCGAATACTTTGCTCCGTCTTTGACTACGTCTTGAACATCAATCAATTTCAAAGCCGAAGCATCGCCACCTAGGGCTTCAACTATCGTCACGAAGTTAAACCGCATAAGTCCGAGCCAAGAGTGTTCTTTGTCGCCTGGTTTGCCAATCAAATCATCATCTCGCAGCACATCAACATATCGCACATCAGATTCGAGGCCGATTTGTTCGAGCACAGGTGAAGGAAAAACTTCGCTTCCAAATATTGCTTTCACGCCTAGTTCTTTGACCTGCAAAATCAGCGCCGCAATTTCTTTTGGAGTCGGCTCGTCAAACGATGAGGGCTGAATCGCGCCAACCACGGTGTAACCATAATTCTTTGCAAAATATGCATACGCGTCGTGATATGTAAGAAGTTTGCGTTGATCTTCCGGGATAGTCGCGGTTGCAATTTTTATTGCATTGTCAAGTGCGTCAATCTTCACAGCGAAGGCAACGAAATTTTTCTCGTAAATAGCCGCGTTTACTGGATCGCGACGCACCAGTAAATCTCTGGCAACTTGCGCATACTGTTTGGCCATCGGCGGATTCGTCCACAAATGTGGATTTGGTTTGCCACCTTCTTTAGGAAATGAAAAATCGTAGATGTATTCAGACTCAGGCAAAGTCTCTGTGCCGAGTTCGCAAATATTTGCAGACTCTTTCAGATTTGCTATTGCGAGATCTTTGGTCGGCTCTTCGAGAACAAGACCATTGATAAAGATCACGTCGGCCGATTCAAGCGATGCTGCGTCACTTGGCTTTGGTTCAAACGTGTGCGAATTTGTGCCCTCTGGAACTATGCCGGTAATCGACGTCGATGTGCCACCGGCAATATTGGCAATAATGCTTGTTATTGGTGCGACAGTCGTTGCAATATTCAGCGGTCTACCTTGAACAACCTCGCCCAAATCACACCCGACATTTTGGCTGTTTGAGGTTTGCTCAGAGCCAGCACACCCTGTGATGAGAATCAACGAAACTGCAAGAATCTTTAATTTCACGTCTGGTCGTCTTTTAAATTGCGATTATCTGGTCAAGGATTTGTGCAGTTCGAAGTGAGTCACTTGTCGGCATCACCCAACCAGAACTATTTGCGATCTGCTCACCAACCTGTTGGATCATTTCGACAAATGCGTCAACTTCATTGAAGTTTTCAATGTGATCGTTTACGCGCAACGAACTCGGCTCGCGCCAAGTTGAAAAAGCTTCACCAGCTTCAGTTGCGATAGTGCCAGAACTACCTTCAATTTTTAATATCTGGGGCACATCTTTTTCGAACGAGCTCATCAACTGAGCGCTTATTTTGTCGTTGATCATCGCTTTCACTTCGGTCGTCAAATCAATCTTTGTGGGGCCAATTTTTCGATCAACATTGTTTATTTTCAAATCGTTGGCACCTCGAGTGAGTGCCACCCACATATTTACTTGGTAGCAACCAATATCAAGCAACGCACCGCCACCCAATAATGGGTCAAGTCGATAGTTTTCTGTCATTTCTGATTTGAAACCCCATTGCGACTCGATTGATTTGATCTCACCGATCGCACCAGATTCAACCAATTCGACGATGCGCCTAAATCGCGGGTGCCAGCGAGTCCAAACTGCTTCAACTAAAAGTCGATTACAACGCTGAGCACAATCAATCATCGCTTGAACTTCTGTTGCATTCACACCCAGCGGTTTCTCACACAGCACATGTTTGCCTGCTTCAAGCGATTTCGTTACCCATTCAAGATGCTGATGATTGGCGAGACTTATATAAACAACTTCGATTTGTGGATCATCTAACAACTGTTGATACGAGTCATAAACATTTTGTGGCTCAAACTTTGCCGAACGTGCCCTATCGCGACTTGCTACACCAAAAAGTTGGGCGTTGTTTGCGGCATGCACCGCGGGCGCCGTGGCCCGATTGGCGATCCACCCGGCCCCGAGAAAACCCCATTTGACTGTCATTTTGAAATTGCCTGCGAAAAGTTGTCGACAGAAGTTGCTCGCAACTTCGGCAAGATTGGCAATGCATTGCTCTTCGCAGACTCCTCTGCCGCTTGCATAATTGCGACAACATTGCGCGACTGCAAAGCAGTTACCGACATTGGCTTGCCACTTGTGAGATATTCGACGATTGATCGATGAAATTCAAACTCGTCTAACTTTTCGAGTTCGATCGTTTGCGATTTTTCGTCTTGACGATGCAAAGTCAAAATTGCCGGAAGATCGGCCACTGCTGGCTCTGCTTGTGGGTTCCAGTCGCCGACGATTGCGCCGAGTGTGCCTAGAACATAAAATTTTGGCTTTCGTGCCGCGGCTAGATCTGAATGAATAAAAGTTGCTTGCTTGCCAGTTGCAAACGTAATCGTCACCTGTGCATGATCGGCGTTCGTCGCATGTGTCCAAACTCTTTTATGGTTCTGCCCGCTGACATGGGCAACATCATCGGTAATGATGTTCAAGATTTGATCAATAAAGTGACTTCCCCAATCGAAAATTGCGCCGCCAGAAATCACCGAGTCAGAGTGCCAATAATCGCACGGCCTCGAGTAACCGCCGACGAATGTGTCGAACTGATAAACCTCGCCGATTGCACCCGAAGCGATTAACGAGCGCAACGTAACGAAGTCTGCATCAAACCGACGATTCTGGTAGACAACTAACAATAAGTTTTTATCACTCGCTAATTTGATTAACTCGTCACATTCATCTGTAGTTAACGCCATCGGCTTTTCAAGCACAACATGAATGCCACGAGTAAGCGACTCTTTTGCCCAGCGAAAATGACTGTTTGGCGGTGTTGAAATTACTACTAAGTCGAGCAAACCAGAATCAAGCATCTCGGTTGCGTCACTGAAGCCAACAAAGTCTGTCGCGAGTTCTCTAGCCGCTTCAATTCGCTCAGGTTTTGTGTCGCATACGGCCGATAGAACCAAGCCGCCTGTGTTTTGCACTGCCAAATTGTGCTCAGAGCCGATTGCCCCGTAGGCCAATAGACCGACTCGAATTGGTTTAGTGCTCATCGCCGAAATAACTGTATTCTGACGGCGGATACATCACACTCAAATTGCCAAGATCATCAGCGAAAGTGACAAAAGTAATGAGCACGCAAAGCATGACCGATTGGCAGTCGCTCAGTGCGCAGGCGTCGCTGGCGTCCCACCGATTAGTTGGCTGGATCTATTGGGACCCAGATGCAATTTCGCGATACACAAAACTCGGCGTTGAAAACGGTCTTGGTTATTACATCGCTTCGCGTTGTGCCCCACTTGCAAGTGCCGGCGATGAAGTTGTGATCGCAGCGTGCTATTCGATTCATGCTGACTTTATTCGTTTGGCGCTAAAACTCGCGCGAGAGAAAACAACATTTGAAGATGCCTACCGGGTACGAAACGAAGCAGTCGTGCGCGGATTAAACGAATATGTTCCAGAAATCGTTGATGATCTTGGCGTAATGGCAAATGATCTGTGGCAGGCTGCCGATAGTTTGCCGATTTCAGGGCGAGCCTTGCACGCGGCACATCGCGGTTGGCCACGTTGTGAAAACGAACCAGTATTGTCGGCATGGTTGGCAATTAATTGCATTCGTGAGTGGCGCGGCGACACGCACTGGGCAATTCTTGCAGCGCACGACATCAGCGGTGTGCAAGCAGGCTTATTGCATGATGCATTTTTGGGATACCCCGGCGATTGGATACCGCGAAGTCGTGGTGCCAACGACGCGCAACTCGACGAGGCTTGGGCTTTGCTTGATCAGCGTGGCTTCGTAACAGAACGAAAAATTAATGATGCCGGGTTGGCGTTTCGCCAGCAACTTGAAGATTTAACTGATCAACTCAGTGAGCGCGCCTGGCGAAACTTAGGCGAAACAAAAACTCGCAAGTTCTGCGATCTCGTGATGCCCCACAGCCAAACATTGTTATCGCGCATCGACAAAACAGCGGGAGAAAATTGGATGCCCGCAGCCCGCGACTCGCGCCGCAAATAAACTCTTTTAAGCAAATAACAAAGTAGACGAGCCACATGAAATGAGAACAACAAAATGAACACACCAAACACAAGTCGCGCATTTACAGTTGGCAAAACCGAGTCAGGTTGGGCACGCAAAATTGTCGACATGCCAATTGATCAACTTGGCGACGGCGATGTGTTGATTCAAGTCGAATACTCGGGCATCAACTTCAAAGATGGCCTAGCCAGCACCGAAGCGGGTCGTATCGCTCGCATTGATCCGCTTATTGGCGGCGTTGATCTCGCTGGCAAAGTCGTTGAGTCTTCAAACCCTGCAATCAAAGTCGGCACGAGTGTGATTGCCCACGGTTACGACATTGGTGTTGCTCATCACGGTGGTTTCTCGCAGTATGCACGCGTGCAATCAGAGTGGCTTGTGCCAATGCCAAAAGGTCTCGACGCGCGCACCGCAATGATGATCGGCACGGCTGGCTACACGGCTGCACTCTCAGTTGATGCACTCGAAAAAGCCGGACTCAAACCAAACACGGGCCCAATTCTTGTAACCGGCGCAACGGGTGGCGTTGGTTCGGTCGCCGTCGGCATGCTTGCGCTTCGTGGCTATGAAGTTGTCGCCAGCACAGGCAAACCAGAAACTGCCGAATGGCTCAAGAAAATTGGTGCGAGCGAAATTATTGACCGCGCCGAAACTTCAGCCGAATCGCCGAAGCCTCTCGAACGCGAACGCTGGGCAGGCGCAGTTGACTGCGTCGGTGGCGCAACACTCGCCTACATCTTTCGCACTCTGAAGTACGGATGCAGCGTCGCCGCGAGTGGACTCACCGGTGGCACAGGTTTATCCACCACTGTGTTGCCATTTATTTTACGCGGCGTCAACTTGCTCGGCATTGACAGTGTGCAAACGCCGATTGAGCCTCGCAAAGCAATGTGGTCGCGAATCGCCACCGACTTGAAACCCACTTGGCTTGAAACACAAAGTGTCGAGATAGTCGGCCTCGACGACTTGAGCGAGCAACTCGACAAAATTTTGGCCGGCAAAATGCGCGGGCGCGTGTTGGTCAACCCGCATTTATAGAGCCAGTTCAAAGTGCGTTATTATTCACTGAAACGCGTCGAACGCACAAAGGACTTTCAAAATGGCTACAAAAGTGAACGCTGACCAAATGCAAAAAGCCAAATCGGGCAAAGGCTTTATTGCTGCGCTCGACCAGAGTGGGGGCAGCACACCAAAGGCGCTAAAGCTTTACGGTGTTGAAGAAACTGAATACAACGGTGAAGCCGAAATGTTTGATTTGATTCACGCGATGCGCTCGCGCATTATTCAAAGCCCGGTGTTCACCAGCGAGCGTATTCTTGGTGCGATTTTGTTCGAGATGACGATGAATCGCAAGATTGACGGCAAAGGCTCTGCCGAATACCTCTGGCAGAACAAACAAATCTTGCCGTTTCTAAAAATCGACAACGGTTTGGCTGACGAAATAAATGGCGCTCAAATAATGAAACCGATTCCAGAGTTGAGTTCACGTCTTGAAAGCGCCAAGTCTCACGGTGTATTTGGCACAAAAATGCGTTCGGTGATCAAGCTCGCCAACAAAACTGGTGTTGCCGATGTTGTACGCCAACAATTTGAAATCGGCAAAGAGATCGTGAGTGCGGGTCTTGTGCCGATTATCGAACCAGAAGTTGACATTAAAAGCCCAGAGAAAAGTGCGGCCGAAGTAATTTTGAAAGCCGAAATTCTGGCTCAACTTGACTCGCTAAATGGCGAGCAAGATGTAATGCTCAAACTAACGCTGCCTAACGAAAGTGGTTTTTTTGATGCGCTCGTGAAACATCCGCGCGTGATTCGCGTTGTTGCACTTTCGGGTGGGTACAGCCGCGAAGAAGCCAACAAGCAACTGGCAAGAAATCGTGGCGTCATTGCGAGTTTCTCGCGGGCACTCACCGAAGGGCTTTCGGCCAAACAAACCGAGTCGCAATTTAACGGCGCCCTCGACGCAGCAATTCAGAGCATCTTTGAGGCCTCAAACACTTAAGGCCCAGCTGAGCTAATTCAGTTCAAACGATAAGCGTCGTCCCGAAATTTCAACCAGATTTTGCGTGTAACTATCGCTCGGTGAGTTGATTACCGCGTCGACTGTCCCTTGTTCAACAAGTTGACCATGACGCAAAACGAGAATACGATCCACGAAACTTGCGACCAATGCGATGTCATGCGAGACAATGATCATCGCAATGTTAAGTTTTCGCTGCACATCGGCAAGCGTCTTCATCACCGCTGCCTGCACTGTGACATCCAAAGCCGAAGTAACTTCGTCTAGCAACAACAATCGTGGTTTGGCGAGCAATGCCCGTGCAATGGCGGCACGTTGCTTTTCACCACCGGACATCTCACGCGGACGGCGCGTCAAAAATTGCTCTCCAAGGCCAACCGAGAGCAACACCGAAGACATCTCACTATTCGTGGCCTGCGTATATCGCGAAAGCGACTGGGCAACAGTGCGCATCGGGTTCAACGAGTCGTCAGGATTTTGAAAAACCATCTGGATCGACGACAACACTGTGCGCGAACGATTTTGCAAAGCAGTCGACAAGTCATAGCCGTCACCGTTTTGTAGCGAGCCATCAGAAATCGGCACGAGCCCACAAATTGCAGCCAGCAGACTTGACTTACCGCTACCCGATTCGCCGATTATGCCAACAACTTCACCTTGCTTAATCTCTAAATCAAGCGAATCGATCGCCCGAGTCGTTTGACCACGAACAATCTGCAATCCACGGCACACGAGAACTGTTTCGTTACCTTGCGAACTTGATTCACGAATTCTCTGGTCGAGTTTCGGGATCGAACTGACGAGTGCTTTTGTATATTCATGCGACGGCGAACGCAAGACCTGCGAAGTTTGACCCAACTCAACGATTCTTCCCTGATTCATCACGGCAATGCGCTTTGAAATCTGGCTGACGACTCCGAGATCGTGGCTCACACACACCAATGCAAAACCACGCGAGCGTTGCAAGCGATCAATCGTCGTCAAAACCTCAGAACCGATGCTCACATCAAGCGCCGAAGTCGGCTCGTCGAGTAGCAACAACTGCGGCGATCTAACGAGTGCCAGAGCCAGAAGCACGCGTTGACGCTCACCACCCGAAAGTTGATGCGGATAGCGATGCAGATATTTTTCGCCACCAAGACCAACCTCAGCAAGCGACTCAAGCACTCGCTCATTGACGGCCTCACCTGAGACCGCGTCGCGAAAATGGCTGAGCACATTCAAGTGCGGCGTCAGCGACTCACCCACTGATTGCGCAACTAACGCAACGCCACTTCCATAAATACTTTCTCGCTCAACTGGTGATGCGCCGAGCAAATTCTTGCCGACTGTCTCAATTTCGCCTCGCTCGAGCACTAAACCTGGCGCAAGAACACCCGCCGCAAGTCGCAACAAAGTTGATTTACCACTCCCAGAGCCACCAACAATGCCAAGTGTTTCACCGTGCTCTAATTGCAGACTTATCGCATCGAGAATCGGTCGCGATTCACGACTCTCGTTTTTTGCGCGCACAGTCACAGCCTTGAACCCCAGAACTTGCGATTGTGTAGGCGTCGTCATCATGTTCACTCGTGATCAACTAGTGCTTGAATTGCCAACACAAGTGACGCCAACATCACGATCGGCGCTATCACCAACAGCGGATTCAAGGTCATATACGAACGTGACTCAGCGATCATCAATCCCCATTCGGGTGTCGGCGGACTTGCACCTAATCCCAAAAATGAAAGCGAACTGAAGGCCAAGAGAATCCAAGTGAATTGCATGGCGACCTCGGTGAACATCAAACGCCAAACATTCGGCAGTACTTCACCGAACAAGATACTGATGCGACTTCCACCTTGTAGCCGCGCGACTCGCACGAAGTCACGCATCAGCAAAGTCTGAGTTGCACTACGAGCCACCCGAGCAATTGGTGCCGTGTACATCAGCCCGAGTGCCACGCTCAAAACAAACGGATCTTGACCAAAGAAACTTGAAATCAACAACAACAGAATCAATGTTGGTAGAGCAAGCAAAAAGTCGATCACGCGAGATAGCGCATCGTCTAGCCAGCCACCGGCTAGTGCCGCAACCGCGCCGATGACAATTCCGATCACGCACGAAATTGCTGTGGCAGCAAAGGCAATTACCAACGACGGCCGGCCTCCGTGCAACAAACGACTGAACACATCACGACCCAAAGCATCTGTGCCTAGCCAATGATCAAAGGATGGTTTTTGTAAAAGCGCGGCAGAATCTTGCGCATCAGTCGACAACAGCTTCAAATACGGTGCGAGAAGCGCAACAAAAGCGTGCAGCCCGAGAGTTGCAACAATCAAAGCTCGATTTCGCATAAAACCAAGTCGTGAAAAAGTTTTCATCACACCGCTCAGCCTTTGGCTGATCTCAGTCGCGGATCAAAGATACGCGCGAGTGAATCGGCCAGCAGAGATGAAATGAGATAGACGGCAAGTCCGAACAAAATAATCGGCAAAATCAAGGCCGTATCGCGATCAGAAATCGCATCGATTGCCAGTCGTCCAAGCCCTTGGAAGTTGAACACCGCCTCGGTAACAAACGTTCCAGTCAGCAACCATGCTCCGTCAAGCGCTACAACATTCATTACAGGCGGCAATGCTGCAGGCACGATGTGTCGTGAAATTGTTGTTCGCTCTTTTGTGCCACGCAGTTGCGCACTTTCAACGAATGGCATTGTCTGAACATTGGTGACACTCGCCCGCATCGTGCGCATTGAATGAGCAAAAATTACGACCGCAAGTGTAAATGCGGGTAGCCAAACATTCGGCAAGAGTTGCAACACTGACGCATTGCTGGGCATAACGCTGACACCCGGAAAAATCGGCAGCCAAATAGATAGCACCAGCCACAAAACAGTGGCGATTACAAACTCAGGCAGCGTCATCGCGATCACGCTCAATTGGTTGACTACCTTGCTGCTTCGTTTCTGCGGAAACCGCCCGAGCAGCAACCCAACGACAATTGCACTCGGAAATGCGATTACAGCCGCCACGGCAGCCATAACTGCCGTGTTTCTCAAGCGCGGAATAATAATTTCAGAAACTTGTTCGTCACGTTTTATTGAATAGCCAAGATCGCCACTTATAAGGTCGGTTGACCAGTTTTTGAGACGCACGACAACTGGATCATTGAGTTGATTCTCTTGGCGACAAGATTCAATCTTCGTGTCGCTGCCAAACCGCCCAAGCAAAGCCGTGCAACCATCACCTGGAAGAGCATCAATCCCGAGAAATGAAACTACTGCAAGTGCAATAAAAGTTGCGAGCGAGAAAGTGACTCTTCTCGCCAGATTTATCATCAGTTTTTTCTCGCTTTAATCACGAAACGCTGATTTTTTCCCATCTCACAGCATCAATAACAATCGGTTCAACTCCCTTAACTTTGCTGCTCATGGCTCGGGTCAAAGTTTTGTGATACGGCAAGAAGATTGCCGAGTTTTCAAACAATCGTTCTTGAATTTGCGCATACTTCTTTGCTCGCGCGGCCTGATCTTTGGTTGCTCGGGCTTCATCAAGCATCTTGTCAAGGTCTTTGTCGACCTGACCAGTTGGATTCCAAGTTGCAGTGCTGCGATAAACCTCGTTCAGCACCTGCGTTGCCGGTCGTTGTCCCCAACTATCAACGAACGCCGATTCTTTCATCCATACGTCGTCCCAAAAGCCACTCGCGTCAGCCATTTTGATCGTCACGCGAATGCCCGCATCTTTAACCTGCTCTTTGTAAGCAGTGACAAGTTCAACCATATGAACTTCAACGTCGCTCGTGAAAATTTCAATATCAATTCCATCTTTGTATCCTGCTTCAGCAAGTAAAGCTTTGGCGCCTTCGGTATCTTTCGGGCAATCACCATTCCAGCGGTAAGGGTCAGCCGACCAAACCGGTGTATCGCAAGCGACAACTCCACCTCCAACTCCGAGGACCGTATCGGCAATTACTTGCCGGTCAGCAGCAATACGCAACGCTTTACGAACACGCGCATCACCGAATGGTTCTTGGTCAACCCTGAAGTCAATCGCGTTCCAGTCTCCTGACGGAATATTCTGCAAAGTGAACTTGGCTTCGTCACCAAACATCGCCGAGGACTTGCCGTCGATCGCCAGCAGCAAATCAACTTGATCGCCAGCCAGTGCCTGGGCGGCAGATTGTGAGTCAGCAAACGTGATGACTTCAATTCTTTCTAGTTTCGGTTGACCAAAGAAATAGTTTTCATTTGCTAACAGAACTGTTGTGCCGGCCGGGTCAAAAATTTCCATTTTGAATGGCCCAGTGCCGATTGGGTTCTTGCCGATCGTTGCTTGAGAGTCGACCGGGGTCATCAGTGCGCGATAATCAGCAAGAAGCAGGGGCAGATCGGCCTCGCCGGTTGCCAAGGTGAGTTTTACTTCGAAATCCGAGACTTTTAAAGCCGTTGTAATCACGCCAAGCACCGCGCGAATCGGTGAATCAAACTCAGGGTCAATCATGCGATTGATTGAGTAGACAACATCGTCAGCATCAAAGTCGCTTCCGTCATGAAACTTCACGCCTTCGCGTAACTTGATAGTCCATTCGTTCAAATCTTCATTTGATGACCATGACTGCGCCAGCTCTGCAATCGGCGAAAAATCTTTGTCAACACCAATTAAACGATCAAAAACCATATTGATTGTTGGCCAAGTTCGGTTGCCATCGTAAGGGTCCATGGTTTCTGCACCACCGAAACCGGCATCGTTACCAACACGCAGAACACCAGATGCAGATGAAGTTCGACCGCATGACGCCAAACCACCAGAAATTAGACCAAACGCAAGAAATGTTACGAAGATTTTTTGAAGTTTGTTCATGGTGCGAATCATAGTCAAGTTGTAGCCTTCTGTTAAATGGCTTCATTTAAAATTGTTTCGTTCAACATCCAATATTCACTTGGTGCCGACAACAAATACGACATGAGGCGTTGCATTGATGTAGTTCGCGATGCCGACATAATCTGCCTGCAAGAGATCGACCGTAACTGGCGACGCACCAATATGGTCGACCAGTTCGCTGAAGTGCAAGCATTGCTGCCCGATCGCTATTGCGCTTTTGGGCCGTCACTCGATGTCGACGCGAGCGCCATTAATCCTGATGGATCGGTTGAAAATCGTCGTCGACAGAGCGGACAAATGACGATAAGTCGCTTCCCGATTGCATCGTCACGCCCGATTCACTTGCCGAAAGACGACACTGGTGACGCCATGAATAGTTGGTCCGCTGCACTTGAGACCGTGATCATGACACCAGAAAAACCGGTGCGCATAATCAACTTGCACCTCACAGATATCTCAGAAACAAACCGTGTTTCGCAGATTTCTGCGCTGATCAAGCATTGCGAAAACGCCACGATCGAAGGCGGTGCATGGAACGGCAAAGAGTGGGATGAGGCATCGCGCGAACATTGGCAACTCAACGATCCAGTTCCTCCAATGCCGGCTGAAATGATCTTCACTGGCGACTTCAACGATGAACCGAATTCTCGCGTTGTTGAACTTATGCATCAGGCTCAATTTCGCGATGCGTGGCAACCAAACGAAAACTCAGGAACTGGCGTGACTTTTAAAACGAACCCTGAACAAGGCACTGACCATGATCTGCGCATTGACTTCATTTTTGTTTCGCCCCACTTCGAAGTAATCGACTCACATATTGATGAATTAACCGGTGCTTCTGACCACCAACCAGTTTGGGCAACCCTTCGCGTCTAAACCAGTAAACAGCTCGATCTAGGGCAAAATAAGCCTTTTCAGGCAATCCACCAAATTGCATTGACCATCTAATACCTTTGAGGGATATGAAAAAACGTG
>ENA-UPTJ01000212-UPTJ01000212.1-marine-metagenome-genome-assembly--contig:-NODE-212-length-38056-cov-11.441383_pt1 | contig 38056 bp, 55 predicted proteins | sample MGYA00238168_ERZ767080 | MGnify/ENA primary metagenome ERZ767080 (study PRJEB28935, sample SAMN06266237) | marine metagenome | isolation source: Columbia River Estuary | place: USA:Columbia River... | reverse complement strand
ACTGTAAAGAACATACCTACTCGGATATAGGATTGGACTATCCTGGCAGATGGGGTCTATATTATTACGAAGCAATCGCATCATGGTGGTATGGTAAAAATGAAAGGTCTAGAAGACTATTTAAAAGATTGAAAAGAATATATTGGAATGACATGAATAACTCTCATAGAGAAGAGGTTGATAATTATATGAGCACTATTGAATCTAAACTTGGCCCAGAACAAATCAAAACTGTAGATTGTTTCACATTCTATGCACCAACGATGAAAGAAATTCTTCGACTGAGACTTAATATACTAAAAGACCATGTTGATGAGTTTGTCATTTCTGAATGTAATAAGAGTCATAGTGGCGCGCCTATGGAATATCAACTTGAAAACATCTTGAGAGAAATAGGATGCGATCATCTCAATATTAGGATCATTAAGGTAGATATTCCAGAAGCGGAAAATCTTGTTATAGAAGATATCGATAGAGTTAATGCTTCCTACAATATTGATAACATCAATACTCTAAAAGCAAAAGTTAGAGAGCGTATGGGCATTGATTCTCTTGTTTCTGTATTGGATAGTTATAACGATGATACAATTTTTATTATTAGCGATGCTGATGAGATTATTAAGCCTCAAGCAATTGAATTCATGTCCTCTATTGTTAAACAAAACCAAAACTGTATCATAAGAATTCCAATGGTATTGCTTGAAGGTAGAGCTGACTATCGTGTCTACAATAGAGACACGGATACACCCGCTGAATGGACTGGCGCTGTTATCACAACAAGACAGCATTTGAGAAGAGCCACTCCAGCACAAATGAGAACCAATGTAAATAATCCTTTTCCTGTAAACTATGTAACGCAAAACAATCAAATGATTCAAGATTTAGGATGGCACTTTAGTTCTATGGGAGGCAGAGATGTTGTCAAGCACAAGTATAAGACCTTTGTTCACTATGATGACACTTTCGTAACATCATCAGTAAACGGTAAAGTTGCTTCCGTAAAGAAAATGGATTACATCGACAATGTTCTTATCGAAGAAGGTTCGATGGGAGTTAGTGCTGAAAAAAATAGAATCCTCAAAAAGTATCCTATTGAAGATTTGCCTCCTATAATTTTTGAGTTGCCTACAGTTAAAGAGTTTTTGTTTCCAACTTATAGCCCCACATCGAAAAATCAAACGAAGCAAAAAATTGAAAGAATATATCCAGAGTATGATGCGAAGTATGGCGAATGGGGATGGATTTCACTTGATAAAGCTGGATGTTTGATTGACTATGTAGATGAAATTTGCAGAGATGTTGAGAATCCTATATGCGTTGAAATTGGAGTTTATGCAGGCAAGAGCATTTTGCCTGTTGCTTTAGAACTGAAGAGAAATTCCAAAGGCCAAATCTATGCTATTGATCCTTGGACAAATGAAGAGGCAACAAGAGGATATGAGGGCCCGCACTATCAGTATTGGAGCCAAGTTAATCTACAAGAAAAATTACAATTGTTTAGGACTATCGTTGAAGACCTAGAATTGAATGAGTATGTTGTCACAATCAAAGAAACAAGTGACAATGCTCCTGAAATTAATAACATTAACTTGCTACATATTGATGGGCAACATACCGATCAGGCTCTACGCGATGCAAAAAAGTATGCTGTGAATGTTGAACTGAATGGATACTGTATTGTTGATGATGTTGATTGGGGCGAAGTTGAAAATGTTCCTAAGTTTTTAGAAAAGATAGGATTCGTACCTATTCATTCTATTGGTTCTACTGCAATCTTTAAGAAACTTTGTTATAGGACAGATGTGGAAATTTAATTATGAAGACAGTATTATTCTATCATATCTATCTGGATGATCTAGGGCATTGGTCATCGATTGTAAACGAGCAGTTTTCTTGTGCTGTGAATTCTGGTCTATTTGATGCTACAGATGAAATGTATATTACATGTGTCAGCAATAGTTATTGGAAAACAAAGTGGTTTAGTGTTCTTGCCAACTCTTATTTCAAGAAAGCTGTGATAGAGGAAGTGCGTGATCCTTTTGTTTCAGATCAAGATATGTTAAATCACTATCCTGATTTTACAAAAAATCAAGGCAATCAAGGCGGAAATAAAAATACCGAAGCTTACACTCAAAGTAAAATCTATAATATGGCTCAAAAAGAAGACATGAAGATTTTATATTTTCATGCGCGTGGCATAACTTTCAGTTTGAGAGGACTATATGAAGCGAGAGATAGTAACAATGTTAAGTGGGCATATGATAATCAGTATCAAAAGCTGACATATCTTTCTAGACAATTTTTAAACTGGGGAGCAATTGAAAATTGGAAAACACTACATAAAGCTCTTGATACATATGATGTGGCCAGTTTCAACTATCAGACATACCTTATACCACATTTTGCTGGTAATACCTGGTGGACAAAATCTAGTTATTTGAGAACTCTTGGTGATCCTTCAAATCTAAATTGGTGGAAAAGTTTTCTGGATAATTTAGGAGATGTTAGATCGATAATAGGTTCTAACAGATACAGAGATGAATTCTGGATCAATTCAAATCCAGAAGCCAAGTTGTATAACTTTGTTGATGTAAAAGAGAATGAGAATCCTCTTAAGAACATAGTTCATAGACCTGTATATGAGAACAAGGTTCATCATCCTCTTCCAGAACCCGAAAAGCCTAAACCTACTGAACAAGAGTTAATGTTCAATGTCAACAAAGGCATGAATAAGAGAGCTTTTATCGTAGACAACTTCTATTCAGATCCTCTTGCTATTCGCGCTTTCGCGCAGCAGCAAGAATATGTTGAAGGTGGTTTTGGTCGTGGATTTATAGGAAGAAGATCAATTAAGCAGTTTCTTTTTCCTGAAGTTAAGAAGACTTTCGAATCTATTCTAAACATGAAAATTACCAAGTGGGAAGAATATGGAATGAATGGTAGATTCCAGCTCAATACAGCCGGAGAACCGGTTGTTTATCATTGTGATTCCCAAAGATTTGCGGCTATGATCTTTCTAACACCAGATGCGCCGCCATCGTGTGGAACATCTACCTTTATGCATAAGAATACAAGAGTCCATCATAACTCTAGTCCGCGCATCAATGAAGTTTTCTATGGTAGCAACCACCTTGATGGAACTCCATTTGAGAGAGTTGATAAGTTCGGAAACATATTTAATCGTCTTGTTATCTTTGACGGCGGATGCATTCATGCGGCCAGCGAATATTTTGGCATAACTATGGATGATGCTAGACTGTGGCACATGTTTTTCTTTGACGCAGAATAATTTTTAAACACTTGACATGAGACATAGGATGTGATATAAATATGTATGTCTTCGCCTGAATGGGAAGACTTAAACAACTAACTTGCATAAATGGAGTTAACACATGACTATCAATAAAATCCCCTTTTTCGATCCTATGTCTTTTTCTCTTCCTAAGCAGTTCAATACCACAATCGGATTTGAACCTATTTTGAAGAGACTTTCAGAAATGTCGGATAGCCTTCCTAAGATTCCAACCTATCCGCCTTACAATATCAGACAGACTGGTGAAAACACCTATGTTATTGAAATCGCTGTTGCTGGTTTTGGTAAGCAGGATTTGGAATTAGAGCTACAGGACGGCAAACTTACCGTCAAGGGTAATATTCAAACAAACGATACAGACGATAACTATATCTTCAAGGGTATTGCTGATCGCGCATTCACTCGTCAGTTTATTCTGGCCGATACTGTGGAAATCAAGAATGCTGATTTGATTAATGGTATGTTGAAGGTTTGGCTTGAACGCTTCATTCCTGAAGATAAGAAGCCGAAGAAGATCAACATCGGTGACGAGCCTAAGACTGAATCCAAGAAAGAACTTCTCAATGAGGATGGCAACAATGCCACCAAAGAATATCTACAAGATAGATCGGAGAAGTAATGATAAGAACACTGAAGAAACTATTCACTCGCAAGAGTGAGCATGATCGTATGTATGATTATCTTTGTCAAGCTACCGATCAAGCTCACTTAGAATGGCTTCAGCGTGAATGGGACCGCAAGTCCTATAACGATAGGAGACATTGGTAATGGCTCCTTATACTAATGAAGAAGCTGATTGGCTATCTGGCCAATGACACTATATACTGAGGAGCAATAACGCTCCTCAGTTTTTATTATGGAGAAATGTATGAATAAGACTATGCTTACTCTTGCTGCTGTTCTGTTTGCTTTTGGTACCAGTTCAGTTTATGCTACCAGTGATGTTATCCGTATTGTAGGATCATCTACAGTTTATCCCTTCACAACCACTGTCGCAGAACAGTTCGCTAAGAAGAATGGTGTTTCAGCACCAATCGTTGAAGCAACCGGTACTGGTGGTGGTATCAAGATGTTCTGTGCTGGTAACGGCCCAGATACTCCTGATGCTGTGAATGCTTCTCGTAAGATGAAGGATGAAGAGAAGAAGATTTGCGCTGAGAATGGTGTAGAAAACATCACTGAAATGGCAATCGGCATCGATGCTATTGTAGTCGCAATGTCTAAGGATCATCCTGGTATCAATCTATCAACAAACGATATCTATCGCGCTCTTGCAAAGTATGTGGTTGTTGATGGTAAGTTTGTTGAAAATCCAGTAAAGACTTGGAATGAGGTTCGTTCTGATCTTCCCACTGACAAGATCGAAGTTCTTGGCCCGCCGCCAACTTCAGGTACGCGCGACTCATTTGTAGAGTTGGTATTTGAGAAGGAATGCAAGGCTGACATTAAGAATAACAACTTGATCGTTTCAGAAGAAGATACGAAGGCATTCTGTCAATCAGTTCGTGAAGATGGCGCATACATCGAAGCGGGTGAGAATGATAATCTAATCGTTCAGAAGCTTCAATCGAATCCTGCTGCTCTCGGTATCTTTGGTTATTCTTTCCTTGAAGAGAACCTAAACACTATTCAGGGCGCAACTATTAATGATGTTGCTCCTGAGTATGATGCTATCGCTGCTGGTAATTATCCAATCGCTCGTAAGCTTTATGTCTATTTCAAGGGATCACACTTTGAATCAAATCCAGACTTGAAGAAGTTTATGGATGAGTATCAGAGCGACGAGGCTATTGGCGAAGAAGGCTATTTGGCCGAGAAGGGTCTTATCCCACTTAAGTAACACTTGACAATCTGGAGAGGATGATATATACTATCATCTTCTCCTTTCTTTATAGGTATATTATGAAACTCGTTATTGAAAAGTCTGTGGTCGTTATTACCCCTACAGTGGGTTCAGCAAAACTTGCTGATGCTGTTGAGAGCGTTGCCAATCAAACATATAAAAATCTCACACATCTTTTAGTTATTGATGGCGCTAAAGAATATTTGGAACAGTTCAATAAGAACTTAGTTCATCAAGATAAAGATAACTGGAATCTAGAGTTCATGTTTTTGCCTTATAACACAGGCGCAAATGGATTCAACGGTCAGCGCATCTATGCATCAATTCCTCATTTAGTAAATGCCGATTATGTCTTCTTTCTTGATGAAGATAATTGGTATGAACCAGATCATGTCAAAACTCTTGTCTCTAAGATTGAAGAAGAAAATCTAGATTGGGCATATTCACTTCGCAAGGCATATACGCCAGACAAGCAATACATCGCTGATGATAACTGTGAAAGTCTTGGCAAGTGGCCTATATACTTCACACATAACGATCCACAATATCTTATAGACACTTCGACTTTTGCATTCAAGAGGCAGTTTATTAAGGCAACATGCCATCTCTGGCACTCTGGCGCTTGGGGAGAAGACAGGCGCTTCTTCTATGCAATTAAAGATAAGTCGAAATGGAACACAACTGGCAAACACACTCTTTGCTACAGAGTAGATAACAATCCGAATTCTGTTAATGAAGAGTTCTTCATCAAAGGAAATGCGGAACAACTTGCACATTATAAGGGACAATTACCATGGTTGATTTGACGGGTTTAATATACTCAATACAAGAGCCTCCTAATATTCTTTTGAAGAAGAGCGAAGAATTAGCATTCATAGGGCATTGCTTGATAAACGCTAATGAAAAAGAATCGCAGAACTATCAAGATGTGTTCGTGCTATACGAAACGAAGTATAAGAGAAATGGATATTTTGTAGAGTTTGGTGCAACTGATGGCAAAGATATCAGCAATACAATTCTTTTAGAAAAGAAGTATGGCTGGACAGGCATTGTTGCAGAACCAAATCCCGTTTGGCATGATGCTCTAATTAAAAATAGAACTTGCCATATTTCAAAAAGTTGTGTATACTCTAAGACTGGTGAGGAAATTGAGTTTATCGCTTCCGATACTCCTGATATTTCTGGAATCAAAGAGTTCGCTTCAAAAGATGAACACACGGCAAATAGAAATATAGGTAAGACTATTACTGTACAGACTATCTCGTTGGTCGACTTGCTTGATCAATATAATGCACCGAATGAGATTGACTATCTTTCTATTGACACAGAAGGCAGCGAATATGTTATTCTAAAAGCCTTCTTTGATAATCCTAAAAACTACAAGATAGATAATATAACGGTAGAACATAATTGGATTCAATCCGATAGAGATGCGATATACAATCTTCTTCGTGATAATGGGTATGAGAGAAAACTCGTAATGTTCTCTAGATGTGATGATTTTTATACGAAAGTGAAGTGATATGGGCAAGGATTTAATTATTGGCGGTGCATCCAACTATACTTGGGACCACTTGAAGTATTGGGTAAACTCAATTCAACGTTCAGGTTTTACTGGCGATGTTGTGCTAGTTGCTACCAACATTACAAAAGAAACAATAGATAAGCTTACGGACAAGGGCGTTAAGCTTGAGCTGTATGGCAAGCGAGATGAACATGGCAACTTTACTGCCCATTCAAATGGCGCACCTCATATAGAAAGATTTTTCTATATCTGGAATTATCTTCATAATAATAAAGACGAATACGATTATGTGATTACAACCGATACGCGCGATGTTGTGTTTCAGTCAAATCCGACACACTGGATTGATGAGTGTATACTGGAAGGATATGAATCATTAATTGTTTCTTCTGAAGGAATGAAGTATGAAGATGAACCTTGGAATAACAACAATCTTCTTGAAGCTTTCGGTCCATACTTTCATAGCATCTATAAGTCCGACGCTATATTTAACGTGGGAACGATTGCTGGCGTGGCCGAATATGTTAAAGACATGTTGTTTATGATATTCCAAATGTCTATCAATAGACCTATTCCTATTGTCGATCAAGTTGTTTTCAACATCATCATTCAACAAAGACCGTACAAGGACTTTATCAAGTATACTTATAATTCGGATGCATGGGCTATTCAGTTAGGCGTTACGATGGACGCTGTAAAGTCTGGTGCTGGAGATATTGGTATGAGCGTTGCACAGGATCCTTCAAAGATGATTCTATATCAAGCCAAGTATTTTGACGAGCAACCGAAACTTGATAATGACGGTTTTGTTGTGAATAGCGACGGCAAAAAGTTTGTAATTGTTCACCAGTATGATAGAACTCATGCGTGGAAAGACAAGATTATGGAGAAGTATAATGACTAAGAAGACAGCACTAGTACTAGGCGCTGGTGGTTTCATTGGCAATCACATGGTCAATAGACTAAAGAGTGAAGGCTATTGGGTTCGCGGTGTAGACTTAAAGCATCCTGAATTTGGCAAGTCTGAAGCAGATCATTTTGTCATTCGTGATTTGCGTGATCCAATCAATGCTCAAGAGTTGATTGGTTGGGCAGGCAGCAATCGTGGGCCTCATCAAACATGGGCTAGACAATTTGATTTGCCATTTGATGAAATCTACCAGTTCGCTGCTGATATGGGTGGTGCTGGATATATTTTCTCAGGCGAGAATGACGCAAATGTAATGCATAACTCAGCCACAATCAATCTGAATGTGCTTGATGCTGTGCGTGATATGAATGAATCATACAAAGTCAATAAGACAAAGATTTTCTATTCATCTTCCGCATGTATGTATCCTGAACACAATCAGTTAGATCCTGATAATCCTAACTGTGAGGAGTCTTCTGCTTATCCTGCTAATCCAGATTCGGAGTATGGTTGGGAAAAGCTATTCAGTGAGCGTCTGTATCTAGCTTACAATCGCAACTATGGTATACCTGTTCGCATCGGTCGTTTCCATAATATCTATGGACCAATGGGAACATGGAAAGGCGGCAAAGAAAAGGCACCTGCTGCTACATGTAGAAAAGTCATCACAGCAGATGTGGTAGTTGGTGTTTGGGGAGATGGTGAACAGACTCGTTCATTCCTTTACATTGATGATTGTATTGATGCTGTTCGTCTAATGATGGAATCGGATTTTATGGGCCCAGTAAATATTGGTTCAGAAGAAATGGTAACAATCAATGAACTAACACAGATGGTCATGAATATACGAGGCAAGAATCTTGCTATATTCCATCAACCCGGACCACTGGGTGTTCGCGGCCGTAACTCACATAACAGATTGATTGAAGAGAAGCTTGGATGGAAACCTAAGTGTTCATTGAAAGACGGTATCACTTTGACATACAACTGGATTGAGGAACAGGTAGAAAATGAAGTTTGAGTTATTGCAAAATCATCCTATGATTACTGGCAACCATAAGATTGGTTGGGGTAATCCTACCGATTACAGAGACGATGAGTTGTTAGAATCTATCTGCGATTATTTCGACAAGAGAACTAAAATTGAACCAATCTCATATGAGAATTCTGTATGGTTCAACAATGTTGAAAGACAAAAGCCAATCATAGACCTTCTGCAAAGAAGAGATTTGGATGCTTTACATGAGCTTTTTAGAAATATGTTTTCTTCTCCTCTCACTCATGGCACTGCTCAAGGTGATGTGCAAACACAACAGTTTAGGAATGATCCGAGTTTCACAGCAAGAGTTGTACAAGGAGGTTATGACAGACTTGTAAGCTTAATGGAAATGTTTGAGATTATTCCTCTTTTCTCTCCTGAAGAATATAGTTTCAATAATCGTTTCGATTATTATTTCACTATCTCTGCCGATGAATATATTAAAAAGTTGATGGACAAGTTTAATGTAGACTTGACAGCACCAAAATATTCTGGTAATCTATTGGGAATGGACACTAGCTACGGTATTTACAATGAAAGAGATATCATTGCTATTGGTATCGCTCTTCTTATTCATGAGAAGTTTCCTGATAAGAGTATGAGGATTTGTGAGATTGGTGGAGGCACAGGTCATCTGGCATATTATCTATATAAGTTAGGTTATGAGAATATCACAATCGTTGATCTGCCGACAATCTCTTTATCTCAGATGTATTTCTTATCTGTGAATTTAGGTAAAGATAAAGTGAAGTTGTTAGCCCCTCAAGAATTTACTGGCGATTATGATATTGTTGTTAATGTTGATAGTATGACAGAAATGAATATTGAGTCTGCTACAGAGTATTGTGATAAGATGATGAATAAGGCTCTCTTCATTTCAATCAACCATGAGGCCAATTCATTTACTGTTGCTGATGTTTGCAAGATGCAAAGAGTGTCAAGAAATCTCTTCTGGCTACGGAGAGGATATATCATTGAGGAGTTTATATAATGGAAAAACCTATTCTAAGATTGGGCTTCACTGATACCCCATCATCTATTGCTAATTTCTTTAGCGTGATGCTATCAGAAGATTTTGATATCAGACGAGACGATATTGCTCCTGATTATTTGATATTTGGTGATCGTAACTTTGGCGAACATAACATGACATTCAACGATAAGCGTTGCATCAAGATTTTCTACACTGGTGAGAACCAGCGTCCAGAACACTATGCTTGCCACTTCGCTATCTCATTTGACCATATTGATGATGAGAGACATTATAGACTACCTCTCTATGTGATCTATGACTTTGATAATCAGTTCAGAGATGTTACAAATACCAAGACAGTTGATCGTGAACCTCATGATCTAATCAAGAAGTTCAAAGACAAGTTTTGTTCATTTGTTGTGAAGAATGGTGCATGTGAAAAGCGTAATTACTTCTTTCAAAGACTTAATGAATACAAGAGGGTTGATAGTGCTGGCCCATTGTTTAATAACATGGGCGATATTATATCAAGAGGAGATGATATGGTAAAAGCCAAGTGTCTCTTCTTGAATAACTATAAGTTTAATCTATGCTTTGAAAATTCTAGTTATCCTGGTTATGTAACTGAAAAGCTTTACGAAGCATACATGGGTGGAGCAATTCCTATATATTGGGGTAGTCCAACAGTAGAGTGCGACTTCAACACAAAGGCTTTTCTAAACTGGCATGATTATCAAGATGACGATGCGTTTATGCAGGCTATCATTGATGTTGATACAAAGCCAGAACTATATGAAGAAATGTACCTACAACCGTTCTTCAATAGCTGGAAAGAACCTTACAACAAGTACCTAGATATGAATCGATTCCGTGGATGGTTCAAAAAGAATGTATATAAAGGAGTGTTAAACCCACTATGAAACGCAGAGCATTGATTATAACGCCAACTGGCACAAACATGTTTTTTGATGACCTATATGATAAGAACAATCATTGGCGCATGAGAAAACCAGAAGCAGACTATGATGTATGCGTGGTAGCATTCAAGGACGATTTTGAACCTGAACCGGGCACATATGATATGATCGTTCGTAAGAAGGGTCTAAAGTGGAGACTTATTCCTGAAATTGCTAAGGTAATCAAGTGGGAAGATTACGATTACATTGGCTGTTGGGATGATGATTATTGTACAGATATCCAGTCTGTCAATGCATCATTAGCTTTAGCTAGACAATATGATTTCAGAATCTTTCAACAATCTTTGACTTCATGGACTGTCTTTCCTTGCCTTGAGAACAGAAAAGATGTGGTGTTCACTGAGACAAACTTTCTTGAGTTTGGTGTGCCATTCTTTAGAAACGATATTTTCCACAAGGTACTTGAGTTCTTGAATGATTATAAGTATGAAAAGTCCGACTGGGGAATTGATAAGGTCATTTGCTATTATCTACAAGCATCCGCTCATGTAATACATAGTACATCTATCAAGCACATGAGACGCGAGAGTTCATATGATCATCAAGATGGATTCAGAGAAATGCATTATCTAATGACTGAGTTCTTCCCTAAGTATATGAAAGAGAAGTATGGTGTAGAGTATAAATACACTGATCAACAAGTTGTTATTAGTGAAGCGAGAATGAAGAATGATTAGAGACATTGATTGGTATAATGTAGCATATGACTTTCAAATAGCAGAGCCGTTCAATCATGCGGTTATCGACAACTTCTTTATGCCGGAAGTGGCCGAAAAGATTGCCAATGAATTTCCAGACTTTGATACTCCGTTTGTCAATGATCATAACAGTCCATTAGAAATAAAGAAGACACTTAATCACTGGGATAGATTTCCGGCTGTTACTTATCGGGCCTTCTCATTGTTCGGTAGACCTGATTTTATTGACAACATGAAGACTTTATCTGGAATTCAAAATCTACATTTTGATTTTGGATTGAATGGCGGTGGCTGGCACATGCACGGTCGTGGTGGAAACAACAACATTCATCTAGACTACAACATTCATCCAAAGTTAGGTCTTCAAAGAAAGCTAAACATCATTGTTTATATGACTCCTGGATGGCAACCGGAATGGGGTGGCGGTTTGGAATTTTGGTCACATGATGAAACAAACAATCAACCAAAAGAAAGAATAAAAACGATTGACAATTTGTTTAATCGTGCTATAATCTTTGACACTACACAAAATTCCTGGCACGGTCTTCCGAAAGCTATCGATTGTCCAGAGGGAATTATTCGTAAGAGTATCGCCGCATATTATGTTCATCCAGCTCCTGCTGTAACAGAACAGCGTGGTAGAGCATTGTTTGCGCCGAGAGAAGAACAAAAGGGCAATCAGGAAATTGAAAACTTGATTAAGCTGAGAGCCAGTGTAAACCAATCGGCCGACGTTTATAAGTATAAGAAATAATTTTTGAGAGGTATATAATGACTAAGAGAATGCTTGTTACAGGTGGTGCGGGATTTATTGCTCATCATGTTATTGACCATTTCCTAAAAACTACGGATTGGGAAATCGTTTCCCTAGATCGTCTTGATTATTCGGGCAATCTAAATCGTCTACACAATCTAGTTTCTCAGCACTCTAAGGAAAATCAAAAGAGAGTTAAGATTGTATGGCATGATCTAAAGTCCGAAATAAGTGAATTGACAAGAAGCTTTATCGGGCATGTTGATGTCATCATGCATTTGGCTGCATCAAGTCATGTTGATAGGTCTATTTCAAATCCGATGGAATTCTGTATGGACAATACTGTCGGTACTGTCAATCTGTTGAACTATGCTAGAACTATTCCTAATCTTGAACGGTTCATCTATTTCAGCACCGATGAAGTATTCGGTCCAGCGCCGAATGGCATTCTGTATAAGGAGCGTGATCGTTACAACTCAACTAATCCTTACTCAGCATCTAAGGCTGCAGGTGAAGAGTTCTGCGTTGCATTTGAGAACACATACAATCTGCCTATCTACATCACACATACAATGAATGTTTTCGGTGAGCGTCAGCATCCGGAGAAGTTTATTCCAATGTGTATTCGTAAGATTAATGATGGTGAGACTGTAACTATTCATTCTGATCCTACAAAGACTATTCCTGGTTCACGGTTCTATATTCATGCGCGTGATGTAGCAGAGGCTATGCATTTCTTACTTCACTTGAATGATGCTCAAAAGGCAATTGTTGCTGAACGCGATGCTGGCGGCGCCAAGTGCCCTAAGTTTAATGTTGTCGGCAAAGAAGAAATTGATAATCTTTCTCTAGCAAAAGCTATTGCTGAGGCCGAAGGCAAAGAATTGAAATATGATATGATCGATTTCCATTCTTCTCGTCCGGGTCATGATTTGCGTTATGGTCTTGACGGCAACTTCATGCGTGATCTTGGTTGGGAACCAAAGCTCACTCTCAAGGAAAGAATTAAAGAAGTTGTTGATTGGTCTCTTGCTAATAAGGAATGGATTTCAATATGAAATATGTTTTCTTAAGTGATAACGAAAAGAAAACTAAATGGCTTCCTGGTCAAGATATTCCTGATTTTTTACAAAAAATATTGAAAATCGAAAAAGATCCTGTGGGGATTGAAATTGGTACAGATGGAGGGATAACAACCCTCCATCTTCTGACTAGTATGCCGACATTGAAGTTACACGGCATTGATCCTTATATACCTTACAAAGATTGGGGTGGTAATGATTTTGCTTGGCACGGTGAAGTTGGTAAGTTGAATAACGACAACGATGATTCTTACAATGTATTCATGAAGAGAATTGAACAATATAATGATCGTTACACGCATCACAGAAAAACATCAGATGATGCTGTATCAGATTTTGAAGATGAAAGTATGGACTTCATCTTTATTGATGGTCTTCATACATACGAGCAAGTATTAAAAGATTGTAAGAATTACTATCCAAAACTGAAAAAGGGCGGTCTATTTTGTGGTCATGATTTCACAACTATTGCTGGTGTGAATCGGGCAGTATCGGAATTTTCTGTTAGTATTGGTTTAGAAAATATTGGTGTAATGAAACAAGATGTGTGGTATTGGACAAAGCCTAATGTTTGAGAATGAAAATGTAATTGAACTAAAAGAGTGTCTTACCTGTGGTTCTAATAATCTAAAGCTCACATTAGATTTAAATAAGCAACCTTTGGCCAATTCATTCAAGAAGAACAAAGACGAAAAGCAAGATGAGTTTCCTCTTGCTGTTAATCACTGTAAAGATTGTTTTCATGTACAGTTAACTCATGCTGTTAATCCTGATCTGATGTTCAAGGATTATCTGTATGTATCTGGCACATCACAAACAATGAATGATCATTTTGAATGGTTCTCTAGATACTCTGTTGAATATTACACCACAATGAACCACTTTTCTGCTCCTATGAATGTTTTAGATATTGGTTGTAACGATGGTTCACAGTTGAATCATTTTAAGAAACTGGGCATTATAACACAGGGCGTAGATCCTGCAGAAAATCTCTATGAAACTTCTTCTAAGGAACACCACATTACTTGTGGCTATTTTGACGAACAATATGTTCCACACAAATTTGCCTCGTTCGACTTGATTGTTGCACAGAATGTCTTTGCTCATAATTTTGATCCTTATGCATTTCTAAAGAATGCTCGTCGGTATATGAATGAATCGTCTTTGCTGTTCATACAAACTTCTCAGGCCGACATGATTCGTAATAATGAGTTTGATACAATCTATCACGAACACATCTCATTTTACAATATCAACTCAATGAATGAACTGTGTAAGAGATCAGGACTTAATTTGATTGATGTTGTCAAGTGCCCTCTTCATGGCAATAGCTATATCTTTATTATTTCTAGATACGCTTCACGCCCAGCTAATATTGAAAATCTAATCGATATGGAACGCAAGGCTGGTATTTTAAGTGAGGAGAAGTATAATGAATATGCATTGAAGTGTCAGGGTGTTGTAGATGATTTGATATCTTCTTTGAATGGTGCTGAGGCAGACGGATACACTCTAGTTGGTTATGGCGCAGCAGCGAAGGGAATGACTTTGCTGAACTATGCTAAAATTCGTTTAGATTATATCATTGATGATAATCCACTAAAGCAGAATCGTTATACACCAGGAATGAGTATACCTATTGTGTCATCTGATATCTTGACAGAATTCCATGAGAATGAAAAGATCATCTTTATACCTCTTGCTTGGAATTTCTTTAATGAGATTAAGAACAAGATCAAGGCAAAGAGAGATAATAAGAATGATCTGTTTTTGAAATATTTTCCTGAAGTGATATTTATCAATGAACATTAATATATACTACCACACATACCTAGATGACAACTATCTTTGGTCACAGCTTCTACTAGAGAAGTTTAAAGTTATGGAAGATAGTGGTCTGATGCAGAAAACAAACAAAATCCATATTACAGCTATCACTCAAAACGATCCAAGAGTTGGAATGTTTCACAATCTCTGTGGGTTATATAATGTTCCTGTTGAGATTGAGTTCATTCAAAATCAATACAACAATGATATTGCTATGATGGAAGATTTGCGAAACATTTTTGGTAATGTTGTTAAGAATGTTGGTGAAGATTATACTCATAAGAAGATGCAGGAAGCTTGTAAGAAAGAAGATCAGATTATTCTTTACCTTCATGCAAAGGGTATCACATCAATTCTAAACAATCTCACTGTTCCTGGATTAGTTTCAAAGTATCGCAATAGATACTATTGGAGAATGTTTATGTATAATGTTATGACTGATTGGAAAGAGTGTGTCGATGCTCTTCAATCTGAATATGATACTGCTGGTATTGATTATTCAGAATTACCTTCGCCGCACTACAGAGGCAATTTCTTCTGGAGCAAGTCTGATCATATTAAAACTTTGCCTGATCCAATGACTAGAGACTGGTGGGCAGAACTAAAGCGTGAGAAGAATCATGAATGGCTGAACAAAGTATGTGATAGATTTGGCTCAGAACTGTGGCTGTGTTCTAAGAAAGGAACACGAAGCTTCAACTCAAGAACTAATAATGGTGACTACATTGACAATGATATCTAGTATAAACAATCACACCACTGTTATGTTTCATGAAGTTGAGGATATCAATGAAGCGCAAACAATGCGCCGTATCCGAAATGAATGTCGTGAATATATGACGAAGAATAGTGACTTAATATCCAAAGAAGATCAAGTCATCTGGTTCAATGGACTTGATAGAGACAATATCAAAATGTATATAATGTTTGAGTCATATTTTGGTGTTGTCTTTTCTCCTATCGGCTTCGGTTATTGTAGACATGTGGATGATGAAACATATCTCACAGGCGGTCTTATAACTGATAGTAGAGGTAAAGGATACGGTAGAATATTATTTCAACATCTATTAGATAAAGCAAAAACTTTCAATACAAAAATCACTCTTGAAGTCTTACAGACAAACGCGGTGGCACAGAAGCTATATACCAGTATAGGTTTTGTGCCCTACTATAGTGATGATAGAATAATAAAAATGGAGTTTAAGAATGATCCCGCTGTTTAAAGTGAGAATGTCCAAGAAGGCACCAAGTTTGGTAAAAGAAGTTTTGCAGTGCGGTTTCATTGCTCAAGGTCCAAAGGTCGACGCTTTTGAAGATGTATTACAGTCAGAATTGAAGACAGAGACAAAGCCAGTAACTGTCAATTCCTGTACAGCAGCTATTGATTTAGCTTTAGAGCTATGTGGTGTCGGACCAGATGATGAAGTTATTTCTTCACCGCAGACTTGTTTTGCTTCACAGATTGGCGCTATTCATCGTCATGCTCGAATCCGCTGGGCCGATGTTGATCCATTGACAGGTCTAATCGATCCCAAGAGTGTGAAGAAGCTTATAACAGATAAAACAAAGGCAATTATTGCTGTTAACTGGGCAGGTAAACTGTGCGACTATAAGAAGCTAAAAGCATTTGGTGTTCCTGTTATTGAAGATGCTGCTCATACTTGGGATTCTTTCTTTAAGAAGAAGGTCGAGCGTGGCAACTATATCTGCTATTCTTTCCAAGCAATTAAGTTCTTAACTTCAGGTGATGGTGGAATGATCATATGTCCAAATGAAGAGAAAGAAAAGGAAGCCAGATTACTGAGATGGTTTGGTCTTGATCGTACCAAAAGCGAATCATTTAGATGCACACAAAACATCACTAAAGCCGGCTTCAAGTATCATATGAATGATATCAGTGCCTCTATTGGAATCAGTAATATCCCCGAGGCTAGAAAGTCTGTTCTAAGAACTAGAAAAAATTCCAGATATCTTATAAAGAATATCAAGAACGATAAAGTTGTTCTTCCTAAGTTTGATGGCACAACTTCATTTTGGTTGTTTAGTATGCATGTTAAAGATGGCAAGAAGAAAGAATTTGAAAATCATCTTGCAGATAATGGCATCACATCAAGTCCTGTGCATTTTAGAAATGATCTTTATGATAGCACAGCACAATTCAGGGAAGATGATCTACCAGGAGTAACAAGTTTTAGTGATACTCAAATCTGTATTCCAAACGGTTGGTGGTTAACTCAAGAAGAACTAGAACATATTGTAACAGTGGTAAACAAATTCTAATGAACATATTCATCGTACCATCATGCATCAAATCTATAGTTGGTAAAATTGACTATCAGGATAGATATGAGCAGACTTTAAAAACATTTGACTCAATCAGAAAGCAGACAGAAGATTCTATCATAATATTCTGTGATAGTTCTATCGGAGGACTAAGTGATGATCATCAGTCTACGATATCCTCTAAAGTGGATTATTTCTTAGATTTTAGTACTGATCCTAATACAATAGAAATCAATCAAAGAGGTTTAAAAAGTCTTGGCGAAAGTTATCTATTGGGGCATGGTATCGTTTTTGCAAAGAACAATCTGAATCTGGATCAAGATGGCAGAATGTTTAAGTTAGGAGGTAGATGTGAGCTTCTAGATACATTTACTTTGGACGACTACAAAGATGCTAATGGAAAATTTGTTTTCAAAAAGAGACTTGATAGTTGGCAAGATGAGAGTATAAAAAATCATTTTGGTGCGACTCATCTTCTAGAAACAAGATTATATTCTTGGAATTTAAATATGACTGATGAGTATTTTTCTATTCTGAATAAGAACATGCAATTGATAAATCAAGGACTAGATACAGAACACGCTCACTTTATAAATGTGCCAAAAGAAAAGTTATTGGAATTTGATGTGCTGAATGTTGGATGTTATGTTGCGGGCTACACAAATTCCTACTACATAAGAGACTGATATGAATAATTCCATTTGTAGAAAGGTATGCGAATATGAAGACGATCAAAGAATATGCAGAGGATGCGGCCGGACGGCTGAGGAGATCACCGAGTGGTTCTACGCCACCAAAGAACGGAAAGTTGAAATCGCAAAAGCCGCAAGGAAACGTTCCAAAGCCACCAAGGAAGCCAACGAGCAGAGGCAGATGATTTCGCTTGACTTAATCTAGTTTCCGTAGTATAGTATACAAACTGACAAACACACAGAGGAAATGAGATGGCTAGAGTTATTACCGAAGTTGAAGTTGATGTCGACCTTGACGAGTTTGATGATCAGGAATTGATTGAGGAAGTTGAAGCTCGAGGTTTTTATGTCAGCGATGCTGATCATAACGATATCATAGCGATTGAGTATCACTGGAATCGTGGTGATAAGAAAGAAGCTCTTGTTCTCCTTGAAAGAAAATTTCGTGAGTTGCGTGGCATTTCACAGTTAGCAGACTAAATACAAATATCGCGGGGTTGGTATATGGGTTGTGCCCCAGCCTTCCAAGCTGTAGAAACGGGTTCGAGTCCCGTATCCCGCTCCAATTTTTCATTATGAGGTGACATTATGTCCATTTGGTATATCATTCTTTTTACAGTTCTGGCTGACGGTAAGGCTACCGTTGATACCAGATATCCTAACACTCCCGAATACAATAACGAGAAGACTTGTAATGAAGTCGGCAACTTTCTTATGGATGAAGAGCAGACTAAGATCGGCACTAATGCTGGTATTGTCTACTACATTTGTAAGGAAATTACTGGCGAAGAAATCAACAAGGCAACTGGCAAGACTGGAAGCGGCACCTAATGGATAACTTTACTTTAGATGAGTTCATTGAGAATGAAGATGGTAGTGCGACTATTTCCGTGACTATGGATTACGATACTCTTTTAGTGTTTGCGCGAAAGGGTATTTTAGCCACTCTTATTGAATCTGCTAATAAGATTATTGAAGAACAGGAAACTAAAGAATGAAGGTTAAGATCGGCAAATATCCCAATACTTGGTGGACTTGTCAAATCCATTCTAACTATATGGACAGGAAGTATGGTATTGAATGGAAAGAAAGTGAAACCAAGTTTGAAAAGTTTTTAGAAAAACTTGAATCTGCTATTCGGTGGTTCTATAACAATACTGTAAATCATATTGTGAAGCATCGTAAGCGCAAGATTAGTGTTCGCATTGATCGTCAAGATACTTGGAGTATGGATCATACTCTAGCATACATCATTCTTCCCATGCTCAAACAATTAAAGGCCACAAAGCACGGTAGCCCTTATATTGAACCCGAATATATTCCAGAACATATGCGTTTGACTGAAAGAGAGACTGCTGTTTTTGATCACGGCTCTTATGATAAGACTCTAAACGCAACTGATGAAGAGATTGAAGCGGCTAGCGAAAAGTTTCACGCACAGTGGATCTGGGTTCTTGACCAGATGATTTGGAGCTTTGAACAAGAGATTGATGAAGAGAACGATTATAAGAACTACTACGATCCTTATGAGCCAGGAGAAATCGTTGAGGGAGATTTTCTTTTCAATAAAGAAGAGCGATTGAAGACCGGTAAGTTTAATGCTGAAAAGTGTAAGGCATATAATGAGCGTAAGCAACTTGGATTCACGCTGTTCGGTAAGTACTATCAGAATTTGTGGGATTAAGATATGAAGTGCAACACCTGTGAACAAGAGTTCTATTCTTCAACAAAACAAAACATGGAACATAGTCATGGGTGTGCGGCAACTCTCTATCTAATGAATGGAGATTTTTATATCATTGCTCAGTATGGTTCTTTCTACGATATGCAAAAGTTTGCCTTGAAGAAAGATAAATATAAGACAGGTAATGTTTGTGATGATTGTATTGGTAAACTTATAGAGAATGGTCGCGCGTGGATGATAGAAGACGGAGTATGGTAACCCTTTAGAAGGAATAGAACTATGACCTATCAAACTATTTCCGAAGAAATTATTAAACAAGCAGCAGAACTATCCGGCCCCGACAGCAATTTCCATATAGCAATAAAATACGCAGAAGACTATAGACAAGCAGGGCTAAACCCTGTATACTATACTGATGACAGCGAACGGATGATATTCGTTACCACCGAAGAAAAAATGAACGGCACAATATTTAATTAATTTGGAGAAGTATATAATGAATATTCTTGAAACTCAGTTCGTACAACGCGCCTATGATGGCAAGTGGGAGAAGTTGGCTAAGGTCATGGACTATGATAACAAGTGTGTCTATAAGACTGAGAGTGGTAATCGGATGACATATGTCCCTGAAAAGTGGATGACAGTTGGAGTGTTCGATTATATGATGGAGTTGGAATAATGGCCGCTAATGTAAAGATTCTAAGACTTGTTACAGGCGAAGAGTTACTTGGTGAAGTTACAGATTCGTCGCCTATTCCAACAAGTGTGATAATCAAGAATCCTGTTCGTATCGTTGTGATGCCTAACAAGGTTGATCCTAAGACTCCAAATGTTGGCTTTGCTCCATGGGCAGAATTTAGTGATGATAAGACATTTACTATTGACAAGTCTCATATTCTTGCTATAATCAATCCCATCAAAGAGTTTATCAATCAGTACAATTCCATGTTTGGTGGACTTGTTGTACCTTCCAGTAATCTTATTATGCCAGGAGCTTAAATGAAATCTTTCTATACTAATGTTCAGGTCTACGGTTCTCGTATCCTGTATCGCGGTGTAGAAGACGGAAGAAAAGTCAAGCGAAAGATTGATTATTTCCCAACCCTGTATGTTCCAGCAAAAGAGCATACAGGGTTTACTTCCGTTTCTGGTGATGCCATGGCCGAAATGAAGCCAGGCAACATCCGCGAAACAAGGGACTTTGTTGAAACATACAAAGATGTGCAGAACTTCAAAATCTATGGGAATCAAAAGTATGAGTATGCTTTTATCGCAGACCATTTCAGTGATGATGTGGACTGGGACTTAAGTCATATCAATGTTACCAATATCGATATCGAGGTTGGATCCGAGAATGGATTCCCTGAGCCTGGTCAAGCCTGTGAGCCTATCACAGCAATCACATTCAAGAACAATCAAGGCAAGTTTATTGTGCTGGGTTGTGGCAAGTTTGATAACAAGCGCGATGATGTTTGGTATATTCAGTGCCGTGATGAAATCGATCTAATCAAGCGATTCATTGATGAGTGGGCCGACAACTATCCAGATATCATTACTGGTTGGAATGTTGAGCGTTTCGATATTCCCTATCTTGTCAATCGTATTCGTAATGTCCTTGGTGAAGACGCAACAAAGCGTCTGTCTCCTTGGATGATTGTGAATGAGCGTAAGATTCGTGGATATAATGGCGCAGAAGAACAAGCTTATGATCTAATGGGTATTGCTATTCTAGACTATCTCGCAATGTATAAGAAGTTTGCTCCTGGTGGTCAGTCTCAGGAATCATATAAGCTTGATGCTATCGCTAATGTAGAAGTTGGTGAGCGTAAGCTTTCGTATGAAGAGTATGGCAATCTTCATACTCTCTACAAGGACAACTATCAATTATTCATTGAGTATAACATCAAAGACGTCGAACTGGTAGAAAAGATTGACGATAAGATCAAGCTGATTGAACTTGTTCTAACTCTTGCGTATGATTCCAAGACAAACTACATGGACGCATTCTCTCAGGTGCGTATGTGGGATGCTATCGTATACAATCATCTCCGTAAGAAGAACATCGTTGTTGATCCTATCATCAAGCATCATAAGGATGAAGCATATGTTGGTGCCTTCGTTAAGGATCCAATTCTTGGTATGCACAAGTGGGTTGCTTCATTCGACTTGAACAGTCTGTATCCACACCTGATCATGCAATACAATATCAGTCCAGATACTATCATTGAGCCTGAGCATTATGATCCTACCTTGCGTATGTTTGCTATGAACAAGGTATCGATTGATGGCCTGCTCAATCAAGAAGTTAGTACCAGTATTCTAAAGGCTGCAAATGTAACACTAACTCCCAATGGACATTTCTTTACAAAAGAACGCCATGGATTCTTGCCTGAAATTATGGAGACAATGTACAATGACCGCTCTGCGTACAAGAAGAAGGCTATTACGGCTAAGAAAGAACTTGAGAAAGAGACCGACCCATCAAAACGCTATGAGATTGAAAAGCGCATTGCACGATATAACAATCTCCAACTTGCGAAGAAAGTTTCGCTCAATTCGGCTTACGGCGCTCTTGGCAACCAATATTTCAGGTACTTTGACGTTAGACAGGCCTCGGGTATTACCACGGCCGGTCAACTTTCTATTCGATGGATAGAAAACAAGATAAACGAGTATCTGAACAAGCTACTCAAGACAAAGGATCACGATTATGTCATTGCGTCAGATACGGACTCGATTTATCTATCGCTTGATAAATTGGTCAGCGAAACTATTGTTAAGCAGAAGCCGAATGCTACTACAAGAGAAATCATCACCTTCATGGATAAGGCGTGTGAAGATCGGATTCAACCGTTTATTGACAAGGCTTATTCTGAGCTTGCTGAGTATGTAAATGCATACGAACAGAAGATGCAGATGAAGCGTGAAGCTTTGGCCGACAAAGGTATCTGGACAGCCAAGAAGCGTTACATTCTGAATGTGTATAACAACGAAGGTGTTGAGTACACTCATCCTAAGGTAAAGATCATGGGTCTTGAGATGATCAAGTCTTCTACTCCATCTTATTGTCGCAAGATCCTTTGGGAAGCAATCGATGTTGTTCTCAACAAGACTGAGGATGATATGATCAGTATGGTTGAAACATGGCGTCAAGAGTTCCGTCATCAAGCTATTGCTGATATTTCATTCCCTCGCGGTGTGAATGGTCTTGCAAAGTTTTCAGATGTGAACATGGTGTATGGCAAAGGTTGTCCAATTCATGTAAGAGGTTCATTACTGTATAATGCTTTTGTCGTTATCAACAATCTCGACAAGAAGTTGCCTCTTATCAAAGAAGGTGAGAAGATCAAGTTCCTCTTCCTGAAAGAGCCAAATCCTATTCATTCGAATGTGATTGCTTTCCCGCAATCGCTGCCAGATGAATTTGAATTGAAATCGTATATCGACCACGACACACAATTCGAGAAGTCTTTTGTGGAACCATTGAAGATCATCCTTGATAGCATTGGTTGGAAAACAGAACAAGTCAGTTCATTAGAGGACTTTTTTTCATGATGATAGATGAAATCAAAAAGCACAATAGCCAATACTATAACGAAGATGATAGACTTGTTTGGCAAAGTCGTGATATATTAGAGATAGCGGGAGTTCGTGTTCCGACTTACATCTACAACGGCACAATAGATCCTACTGATCATAGCACTGCTATCTTTAATACTATCATGAGTGAAAGAGATGATTTTGTAGGTAAGAAATTTCTTGATATTGGCACTTGTGCTGGTATCAACAATCTTCTTCTCACGCGCGAGGGCTTTGATGTTGTTGGTTTAGATAACAACATCTATTCTCTCAATGCAGCGTTATACACAATGGAGCTAAATAATATCTACTATAAAGTTATCCAAGGAGATATCGATAACATTGAAAATATGAACTACGATTTTCTTCTTGTTAATCAGATGAGCTATATTCCAGGATTTATCGACGCACTTACTCCTATTGTGAGACGAGAAAAGCTTAAGGGCAGACAAGCAATTATGAAGATGTGATAGATAAATAAGAGATGAAACAACATCTCTTAAACTATCTGGTCTTTCTAACAGGACTAATCATATCAGGCGTGGCTGCCTATTATTCAATTATAGGACTTACTGCTATCTTTGCAGGAGCATTTTGGCCTGTGGTCATTATGGGAACTTCACTTGAGTTTGGCAAACTTGTCGCAGTATCATGGCTATACAATAACTGGAAACAAACGCCGTTTCTAATCAAGTCATATCTCACAATAGCAATAGTGGTTCTCATGCTGATAACAAGCATGGGAATCTTTGGCTTTTTATCAAGAGCGCACATAGAACAGACACTAACAATGAATACTGGTGTTAGTGATCAAATCGAAATTGTTGATAACGATATAAAGTTCCAAGAGGAACGCATCGCAGATTTAGATAAACAGATAAGAGTTATCGATGATTCTATTTCAAAGATGATTGAAAAGGGACAGACTAAATCTTCCCTACAAGCGGCAAAGCAACAAAAGGAAACAAGACAAACTCTTGTGGATGAAAAAAGAGCAGAGATTGATAAGATCGGCAAATTAAAGACTGATAGGATCAAACTACAATCCAATCAAAAGAAGATTGAAGCGGAAGTTGGCCCACTAAAATATGTTGCTGAACTTATCTATGGGTCAGATGATCAACAATTGCTTGACAAAGCCGTCAGATTTGTTATAATAATTCTCATATTTGTGTTTGATCCTTTAGCGGTATTGCTTCTATTAGCATTCAACATATCGATGAGTAGATCAAGACGAATGGAATACTTAACAATGGATGAGTTGGAATAATGGATAGTTATGATGATTTGAATGATAGGAATCAACCGATGTTACATGAATCGATGAAGCGCCCGTGGGGTGAATGGCATGTACTTGATGTAGATCAGGGATACAAGGTAAAGCGCCTACATATTCTACCTGATCAGGCTATTTCACTACAGTATCACAATCATCGTTCGGAACATTGGACGATTGTACAGGGTGAAGGCAAGGTCATCGTTGATGGTAATATCTTTACTGTTAGTAAGGGCGAATCATTCCATGTTCCTCGAATGGCTCTACACAAGATTACGAATACTCACCTACATGAAACTTTGATCGCAATCGAAGTCCAGATGGGTGAGATATGTAGCGAAGACGATATCGTTCGCTGCTAAATACGGCGTCAAGGAGAATCTTGACGATAATCATAATATAGGAGAATCTATATGTCTAATATGTTTAACTCCCTATTAAAGGAGATTGATAATGAGTATGCGGGAATCGCGGATGAAGGCGTTGAAGCGGGTGATGTCACTGGCTTTATCGGTACTGGTAGTTTCAGTCTTAACGCTCTTCTTAGCGGTTCTATTTACGGCGGTCTGCCTGCTAACAAAGTCACTGCCCTTGCAGGTGAACCTTCTACAGGAAAGACCTTTTACGCAATCAACATTGTCCGACAGTTCCTCAGAGATAACGCAACAGGGTTCGTCTTCTACTTCGAATCCGAATCCGCAATATCTAAGCAGATGCTTTCTGACAGAGACATTGACACAAAGCGAGTTGCTGTTGTGCCGGTCGCAACTATCCAAGAGTTTAGAACTCAAGCCGTAAAAATCCTCGACAAGTATATTGAAAGCAAGAATGAAAAGGATCGTCCTCAGATGCTTTTTGTTCTCGACTCACTTGGCAATCTTTCTACTACGAAAGAGATGGAGGATATTGCTGATGGTAAAGACACACGCGATATGACACGCGCACAACTTGTTCGTGGTGCTTTCCGTGTTCTCACTCTAAAGCTCGGCAAGGCCAAAGTTCCTCTTATTGTGACCAACCATGTTTATGATGTTGTTGGTGCTTATGTTCCAACTAAGAAGATGGGTGGAGGTTCTGGTCTTGAATATGCTGCTTCTACTATTCTCTTCCTGTCTAAGAAGAAGGATAAGGACAAGTCCGATAACTCCATTACTGGTGCTATCATCACTGCGAACCTCAAGAAGGCTCGTTTGACCATCGAGAATAAGAAGGTCGAAACTCTCCTTGACTATGCAACTGGTCTTGATCCATACTATGGTCTTCTGGACTTGGCAGAGAAGTTTGGTATCTTCAAGAAGGTAACAACTCGTTACGAACTTCCTAATGGAACTAAAGTTTTCGAATCAGCAATCGAAAAGAATCCTGAGAAGTATTTCACTAAGGACATTCTTGACCAGATTGATGAAAAGTGTAAGGATGAGTTCCTCTACGGCAAGTCTAATGTTGCGGCAGTGGAGGAAGAATAATGAGTTTCCTTGATAAAGCTAATGACAAATACGGTGCTATCTTCATGGTTTGTACCGCAGTAACTATATTGATGGTTGTATTTGTCGGTGTTGGCATTACGATTTTGACCAATGGTCTATTTCTTTTATTGTTTCCATTAGGATTCATCTACATGCTGTATAAGACCTATCGTGAGGGAGATAATCAATGATCATCGGTAAAGACTATCTCCTAAGAGATGATTTGTATGAAGAAGACAAGACGCTGCCCATTCAGTTGTTGACTGGGCCGTACAAAGATGTTATACTTCGCTATACAACTGTGTCCATCAAGGAGATGGAGAATGATCAAGCCAAGATGTTATTTGATTATGATCTACTTGAGATGGGCGATCATACCGAAACATCACTTCGGAAAGATGTGAAGTTCACACATCATATTGGGCTTGTATTGAATACGATGATTCTGGAAACTTTGGAGGAAAAGAATGCAACTGGAGAAAACGATCCTACGGAATTTGTTGAGGAATGATGACTATACTCGCAAGGTATTGCCATTCATTAAGAACGAATATTTCTCGTCGGAAGAAGATCGGGTTCTCTACAAGGAGATAAAGGACTTTGTTATCAAGTATAACAAGGCTCCTACCTATGATGCATTACAGATTGAAGTTGATTCTCTTCCTTCTTTGAAAGAAGATCAGGTAAAGAATATCAATTCAACAATCGATGACTTCCGTTCTAACACGGATGATACCAACATTGATTGGCTTGTCGATAGTACTGAAAAGTTCTGTCAAGAGAAGGCTCTGTATCATGCAATCATGTCCTCAATCGAAATCATGAACAACAAGAATGGCTCCCTTACAACGGGGGCCATTCCCTCTATTCTTTCGGATGCTCTGGCTGTATCGTTTGATCCAAATGTTGGTCACGATTATCTTGAAGATTTTGATAAGCGATACGATTACTACCATCGTGTGCTTGAGAAGATTCCATTTGATCTTGAGTTCTTCAATAAGATCACTAAAGATGGTCTGCCAAAGAAGACATTGAATATCGCACTTGCTGGTACTGGTGTTGGTAAGTCGTTGTTCATGTGTCATGTTGCTGCTTCGTGTTTGAACCAAGGCAAGAATGTATTGTACATCACACTTGAGTTGGCCGAAGAAGAAGTGGCAAAGCGTATCGATGCCAATCTTATGAACATTACCTTTGAAGACCTGATGGCTCTATCAAAGGACATGTATGAAAAGAAGGCTGGTATGATCAAGTCTAAAACAAATGGCAAGTTGATCGTTAAGGAATATCCAACTGCTGGCGCATCCTCGATGCATTTCAAAGCACTATTGAATGAGTTGAATTTGAAGAAGTCATTCAAGCCAGATATTATCTTTATCGATTATCTTAACATCTGTATGTCCTCGCGCGTGAAGCCTGGTTCCAATATCAATTCATATACATATATCAAGTCTATCGCAGAAGAGTTGCGTGGTCTTGCTGTAGAGTTTGAAGTGCCAGTTGTTTCAGCCACCCAGACAACCAGAAGTGGCTTCACATCTTCCGATGTTGGTCTTGAAGATACTTCGGAATCATTTGGTCTACCTGCAACAGCCGACTTCATGTTTGCCTTGATATCTACCGAAGAACTACAAGCACTCGGCCAGATTATGGTAAAGCAGTTGAAGAACCGATATAATGATCCCACAATGAACAAGAGATTTGTATTGGGTATTGACAGAGCCAAGATGAAGTTGTATGATGTAGAGAACACCGCACAGATGGATATCATCGATAGCGGGCAAACTTCTAATACACCTAAGATTCCACAGAAACAGTTTGGAAACAATAAGGATAAGTTCAAAGGGTTTAAAGTATGATAGTGGAAGATAGTGAAGTTGAAATAAAAAAATTCAAGATGTATGCCGAAAAAGCAGACAGCGAAGCAAAGATTGTAGACCTTTGTAAGAAGTATCTCAAACACAAAGGTATCGATACTGATGCTGCTATAGTCAATCATTTTAAGCCGAGAGAACCAGAACGAATATATGTTGGTATGACAGATATTATAAAAATTAATGCTGAAACTGTAGTTGATGGAGTTGATAGATCGGCTAGACAAACAAGTGATCAAATGATGTATGCGAGGAAATCTGTAATCGATAAAATCGTGTATGATATAATAAGAAACGATTTGATCAAGTTTAACATGTATGAGAAGATGGATACATGGCAAACAATTGTTCACGGTAGACTTAATGTATGGAAGGATCCAACGAAGTGAAGATGACCAAGTATGATGTAGTACCGTTCAAGGAAAATGATGATTACATGTGGGGAGTTTTTGAACTTGCTACCGAACAAGTGATTGAAACTTTTTTCTTTGAGGAAGATGCCATGAGAATGGCAAAGCATTTAGACCGCGGTGCTGGATTCTCTGGCTGGACTCCAGGCTTTCTTCTAACAAAGGTTGTAGTCAAGGAAGATATCAACCGAAAGTTTAGTGAGCTGGTTTTGAGCTAAAAGCAGCACCCCAGAACCGCTCAGATTTGACAGATTTGGAAGCGGCTGGAGACGGGTCTGGAGAGCGGTTGGTACGATTACGCCAAGCCCCAAACCACCCGCTCCAGCCGCTTCCTATTGCGTCTGGATTCGACCCAATAATATCAAGCACTTAGCCAGACGAGAAATCAACCACTTAGCCCATGCGGCCAGAGCATAGCAGGTATGCAAATATATCTTCCGGTACCACTTGAAATTCCGGGTTGCCATCCCCATCTATAGTATATGAGAGAAGAAATGAACCCCGATCTAAAGAATCTAGTGCTAACATATTTTGAGCGTGGTGGTTGTATTACTGTCGGAAAATACAAGCGCCCTAAAAAGTCGGATCGGACTTTCCGTAACGACCGTGGTTCTGTTTTCAATGCTGGTCGGAAGCAGATTACCATGCGTAAGCTTGGCTATAAATCGAGGTCTGCGGCCAGCGCATAGCTGATATGCGTTTGCCGCTCTTGAAAAACCGACTTGCCGATCTTATCTATAGTATATGACAACGGAGACTACCATGACCCTCGCTGAACACCTTGCTGCCCTCAATGCTGAGAAGCTGGCTTGGGTGGCTGAAGATCCTGACAATCGCTGGACTGGTCTTTATGTCGAGGAACTCGATTTCTGGGCTGAGATGGGAGTCACGACCGTGGCTCAATTCAAGCGATACGAAAACGAAAGTTTCTTTTGGGAGATGTACAAGGATGTTACGGGTTGTCGCCCGCGCCACATCAACCTCAAGGACATGTCCGACGAGGAACTGGAACATGAGATTGACCTTCTCAGCCGCATGATGGAAGACGAGATCAAGCGCGAGGAAGAATGGCGCGCTCAGGAGATGATCTACATTCAGGAAGACGCTGAGGAAGAAAACATCAAGCGCGATGAAGCTCCGCTTCCGATTGACTATGTGGCTCACAACTATCAGGATGGATGGCTCTAATGGCCCTTGAAATTTTTGTTCGCGTTTCGCTCTTTATTGCGCTAATCGCATATCTTGTCTGGTTCTGGTCAACTGTTTATTCGTGGGTACTCTAATGCTTAGATTTCTACTTGGTATGGTTCTGGGCGCTTCGGCCACGACTGGTCTTGGCTTACAGATTGTGATGGGTACCATCGGCTTCGGCTTCATGGCTTGGGGCTTCTATTCAATGCTTATGCATGGAGAATTAGAATAATGTTTATTCTGGCATACGAATCGACCTATGAAAACCAAATAATCTTGGGTGTGTATTCGTCCCTTGATACCGCTATGATTGCGGTACAGCGATATACTGAGGATGATCCGGATTCTGTTTTCTACCGTGATCTTGTTATCCGTCAATTTGCTGTTGACGAGATTGCCGCAATGGATACCGGAATTGTAGTGTGGAGCAACTGGCGTGAGGAAGAATAATGTTTAGCACCGATAGAAATGCCTATATGAATGGCTTTCACATGACCTTCGCAAACGGTTGGACTGTCTCGGTTCAATTCGGCAAGGGCAACTATATCTCGGATCGTGATCATCACGGCCAGAGTGTTGATGCTGAGATTGCCGCTTGGGACAAGGATGACAACTGGTATTACTTTGACACCGAAAATGGTAAGGTCAAGGGTTGGGTTAAGGCTGATGAGGTCGCGGACTTCATGGCGATGATAAAGGCAAAGTAAATGAAAGTTTATGCTGCGGTTGGTCTAACGGCTCGATTTGATTGGGCTTCTAGATCCGATATCAAAATTCTCGGCTACTACAAAACGAGAGAAGGCGCCGAGAGAAAAATTACAAAGATGAAAGAAAGTAATTCATGGTACATGGACTGGGAAGAGTTCGGTATTGATGCAATTACAATTGAGGACTAAAACTAATGGACATTAAGATCATCGGCAAGGCTAAGCACATGTGTAAGGCGGAAATCAAATTCGCTACCGCATTCTTTGCCAACTATGTGATGGGTGAGCGTTTAGCCAAGAACCTCGATTTCGAAATCCGTATCGAGGATCAGGGAAAAAATGAGGGTTGTTGTAATCCTCTTGATGCTGAACGGCGCCCTCGCTCCTTTGAGATTGGTATTCGTCCAGGAATGCAGCGGTATAAGATGCTCCAGTGCCTCGCGCATGAGATGGTGCATGTGAAGCAGTATGCCCGTGGCGAGTTGTCTTCCGAGTTGATCACCGCAAAGTGGCAGGGAAAGACCTTCAAGCTGACTAACTCAATGGAAGATTACCTTAACTGGCCTTGGGAAGTGGAAGCTTATGGGCGTGACCGTTCGCTCTACCTGTTCTATCAGGTATTGTTGAAGACCGAAAAGGTTAAGTTCAAGAATGGAAAACTTTACATCGGTGGAAAACTGATGCGTTTCAAGAAGCTTGACAAAACCGCTGGATAGTGCTAATATATAAACATGATGACAAAGCAACGGAATATTCAAGTCGGTGATCTGGTTCATGTTCGTACGGAATATAAGTACGGCGCACGACACAGTGTTTCCATCAAGTCTGGAAGGGTAATCAAAAGTGAGCGACATGATCATAAAGATACTTTTCGTTTATACACTGGGAATCCTCAGTATCCCGTTTCTGTTATCGCATATGAACGGGTCACTGGTATTAAGCTTCGCGAGGTCGCGTAATGGTTAGGTCTTATGATGTAGATTTTTATGTTCTTGACAATCGTGCTGGATTCATGCTATACTGTTTTGAAGAAGACGATTGTGTCCATGAGCAGTTCTACCGTAACTCGGATGATGCTCACTATGTAGGTCATAAGTTTCTTGACGGATGTTATGTCAAGGGTTATATCCTTGAGGATGTAGCATAAATAAAAAACTGGTTCCGTAGTTCAACTGGATAGAGCAGTCGCCTTCTAAGCGACGAGTTGGGGGTTCGAATCCCTCCGGAACCGCCATGTCCCCTTGGTGTAATCGGTAGCCACGGCAGACTTAAAATCTGCTTCTTCGGAGTGCCAGTTCGAGTCTGGCAGGGGACACCAATCAAGCGCCTATAGCTCAATGGTTAGAGCTGACGGCTCATAACCGTCTGGTTCCGGGTTCGAATCCTGGTGGGCGCACCAATATACAAATGAGGATAAAATGAACAGGACACAAATATCAGTATTTCATTCGGAAGACCTTGACTTAAAGGCAATTGTATACTACAATACAAACACGGATAAATATGAGGTTGATTACGCTAAGAATGGTTTTCTAGTGACAACCGAATCGTATGATGGTCATAGTCTCCTGTATCATGAGGATGCGGCCGAGAACTATGTATATGGAATAAAAAAGATTGAAGGTAAAATGTCCTAAATGTAAGAAGACTTTCAAAGGAGATGATTATATCGATGCTCTTTTGAATTGTCCGTACTATACATGTGGACTGAAACAATCTACAGTAAATAATGGCGTGGGTGTTGGTACACAAGAGGGCCTTATAAACCCTTTAGCAGTAGATGACTGTTCTCGACTAGGATCGAAACCTAGCACGCCAACCAAATTAGGAAGATGAAGATGATTACGAAGATGGAAATGAATATCGGTGAGATTTTGGATCTTGCTGCTTGGCTCGAAAAGCACGGCCTTAAGCGAACACACCGAGTTGTAATCGAACAGGAATGTGGCAGCGGTATTGGTACCTCGACACAGGCCAGAGTTAAGACTACTGAATCGGAAGGCATCTTTATCGATATCACCGATTATGATGTTTGGTAATATATGCGAGTGTGGTGAAACGGTAGACACAGTGGTCTCAAAATCCACCGCGTAAGCATGGGGGTTCAAGTCCCTCCACTCGCACCAAAAAATAAATTTTATAACACTTGACAATCCAGATTGGATGTGATATAAATAAGAATACAAGTTAATAAGAGAATCGTTCCAACAAAAAATGAAACACCATTATTGCCCGATTACGAATAATCAACCACAAGGTCGCCCATCATGGGCAGGCAACGGGGGTTCTATGATTTGAGTCTTGTTACAGACTTAGATTCTTAAAGAACCCCGATGAGGAAACTCTCGGGGTTTTTAGTTATGCAAAATAAACATGGCTGCTATGCAAAACAAAACATTGAAAAACAGACTTGCAGGCATTATCTATAGTATGTAAGAGATTGAGAGGTGACAGAATGCTTCACTTCGTAGGGTTTAAAGGCGACGAATACCTTCGGGCTTGTCGCATATTCGGTCTACCAGATTTCATCCATCCGGGATGGGATCTTCGTGCTCGACGGGAGATAACTCCCGATGATACCGTTGTCTTTGCTACTGGCTCTTTTAATCAGGAGCCGCGTAGTCGATCCTTTAGTGATCTCAAGGAATAACGGCCTGCTGATTTACATTGTTAAGTTCCTAAAGAGACGGATTAGTGGCCGGTAGTCGTGGTCAGATTCGTAAGATAGTTACCCGTGAAATCGGATCACTAATCCATTGTCTCTTCCGAGATGCACCGAGGCAGAATAGCTACTGCCTAGAGTTTGGTAAATCTTGAAGATGCGTCTTGATAGCAGCCGCGACTCTCCTATTAGAGCGTTAAAGGTGGACGGTTCGAATCCGTTGGTGCGTCTCGGAAGTGATAATATTGGATAGTAGCTCAGCCGGTAGTAGCGGGTGACTGTTAATCACCAGGTCGTAGGTTCGATCCCTACCTATCCAGCCAATATGCGGGTGTAGCTCAGTGGTAGAGCGTCTGCTTGCCAAGCAGAATGTCGTGGGTTCGATCCCCATTTCCCGCTCCAATATGCGCCAGTAGCTCAGTGGTAGAGCAGGGGTCTCTTAAACCCAAGGTCAAGAGTTCAATTCTCTTCTGGCACACCAATCCACGGTCTTGTAGTGAATGGATATCACACCTCTCTGTCTAAGAGGAGTAACGAGTTTGAGCCTCGTCAAGATCGCCATATATAAGTTTAGTACGCCGAGCATCCTTCGGGATACGCTGGGTAGGGTTGACGGCACCCTCGCAGTACGAAAGCCGTTATCTAGGTGTGGCGAAGTCTGGTATCGCACCTGCCTTGGGCGCAGGGGGCCGCAGGTTCGAATCCTGCCACCTAGACCAATTCATGAAGTCTGAGTTGTGGGTACACTCGTAGTGGCACAAGTAGCTGAAGGAACCCTCGCCTAATTCTGTCAGTGTGGTGTAGCGGTAACATGCCGGTCTCCAAAACCGTGCGTCTAAGGTTCAAATCCTTACACTGATGCCAATAACGGGCCCTTAGTGATAATGGGAGCACAACGCCTTTGCACGGCGTGGGTAAGAGTTCGATTCTCTTAGGGTCCACCAGTTTAATCTGTCACCATCGCACAGGATGCCGGACGTTTGAGTCCGGAATAACATTACTGTGAATGTGTCGCCAAGTTACAGATAACATTCGTGCCGAGCGCGTGAGGCACAGCTATTTACAGTGTATAGACTGGGAGATACGGAGCAGCCGGTCATCTTCCCTACTGTATAAATGACGAAGGGGATATAGTCTCTTATGCAGGTGATGGGGTAGGTGCAAGTCCTACTATCTCTCGGTCTATACACTGAATGCTGACTAGGGGTCAATAGAAAAAGCGAGGACGAAATCTACGCGCTCTAGAGGAAGAAACTTGACCAAACAAATTCGGGTGAGCGGCAACGACGGCGAGTTGCGGCGGACTGTAAATCCCCTGTCTAGTACTTAGTTGGTTCGAATCCAACCTCACCCACCAAATTATCCAGTATTCTAGAACAGACTGGAGAGACCTCGCAAGACTATCAGAGGGGAATGCTTGCTAATATCGGATTGCTTACCTCAATAAGCGCAATGGGCTGAACCGATAGGGTGTAAAGAATAAGAACTTGCCGAAAGGCACACGAAGCAGACCCAGTGGTCGGTAGAAATGGCAGGGCATGAGCCCGTGCGCTCTGGGTGTAGAAATACCCGACCAATCAATTTACTGGCGCATAGCTCAGAGGTAGAGCACTGTCCTGATAAGACAGGGGTGGAAGGATCGTTACCTTCTGTGCCAACCATTTACTGCTGACTTGGAGAAATGTCGTATGGAATATGCTTCTTCTTTTTCTTTGATGGTGGTGTAGGCTTAGGCACAGGCTTTACAATAGGCTTCTGCTTTGCGGCCTTAAGTTCTTTGTTGAGTTGATCGATAACAAGTCTTTGATCCTCAACCTTTGTATTGAGATAATCAACATCTTCCGTTAGAGTTGTGATCTGACCTTCAAGATCAGTCTTCTCTTTGATAACAACTTCAAGGTTATGTTGTGCTATCGATGCTTGTTCTTGATATTGCTTAGCCGCGGCATAATAGTTTCTGGCTTCAAAGAAAAGATAAAATGTTGTAAAAACTGAAATGGCACAAAGCAAAAGTAATAACAGTGTTGGCATAGTTCTAAGTCCTTTTTTCATAGTGCTAATCCTGTAGTAGACATTTAAAGTATATAGTTAATATTGGGAGATCGTCTAAAGGTAGGACGCAGGATTTTGATTCCTGCTATCTAGGTTCGAATCCTAGTCTCCCAGCCAATTGAACCCTTAACTCAGTGGTAGAGTAGCGGGCTTTTAATCCGTCTGTCCTGGGTTCGAATCCCAGAGGGTTCTCCAAATATGGTTCCATCGACTATCGGTTAGGTCAGGTCCCTTTCAAGGATCAGAGGCGGGTTCGACTCCCGCTGGAACTACCAATCAAGGAGTTATGATGTTCAAACTCACTTCATTATCTGCTATCGGAGCTAAGTCGTTGGCCAAGCAGTATGTGAGATTCGGTTACAAACTGGTCTCACAAATTTATGACAAGAAGAAAGAAGTATACATTAGTACATTTAAGTGATGCGGGATGGAGCAGAGGTAGCTCGCTGGTCTCATAAGCCAGAGGTCGTGGCGTTCGATTCCCACTCCTGCAACCAACCCGTTTTAGTTCAATGGTTAGAACGCATGTCTGTGGAACATGATACGGTGGTTCGATTCCACCACTCGGGACCAATTTGTTCATTCATTTGTACATATAGACGCTTCGCGTACAAACGAATAGACATTGCCGGGTCGTCTAACGGTAGGACGCATGACTCTGACTCATGCTATCGTGGTTCGAATCCATGCCTGGCAGCCAGAATAAATAAGTTAATGGAGCCGTAGCAAAACGATTAATGCGCGGGACTGCAAATCCTTGAGGTATCAGTTTGAATCTGATCGGCTCCTCCAATAATGCATTCGTATCCCCCTCCGCTACGAACGGAGAGAAAGGTAACTGGAAATGGTATAACAACTAATGCAGGTTCGAATCCTGTCGAATGCTCCATTAAAGGAAAAAATTAATGAAGCTTATTAAAACTTTAATTGCTACATCATTTTTATTTGTGGCAATACCTTCTGCTCATGCTACCGTTGCATCATGGTATGATTGTGTGAAACCAGGTGAATGTAGTAAGAGCAAGATTACTGCTAACGGGGAAAAATTTAATCCCAATGCGTTGACAGCGGCGCATAAGACTCTTCCTTTCGGTACAAAAGTTCGTATTACCTATAAGGGAAGGTCAGTTGTCGTGAGAATAAATGATCGCGGCCCATTTATTAAGGGTCGTCATATTGATCTTTCCAGGGCTGCTGCTCGGAAGATTGGATGTCATGGAGTTTGTAAAGTACAAATTGCTGTGATAAAATAGTGTTTGACAATTTATATTAAATAGAGTATAGTAAGTGTTAGAGGTTTGTGAGTGGACTGTAATTGACTGGAAACTCTCGTTAATCATAAAAGTGGAGGGCGTAACCACTATAAGAAATCGCATCGAATTTGGATAGATGGCCGAGTGGCTGAAGGCGCCAGTCTTGAAAACTGGAGAACAGAAATGTTTCGTGGGTTCGAATCCTACTCTATCCGCCACTTTCGGGACGCAGCCAGAGTAACTGAGACAACTGGCTTAATGAGTAACTGCTGGCAAAGCCGCTAAATGACTTTCTCAGGTCGTGCAGAGGCTCACGCACCCGATTCAATCAAAAGGAAAACAATATGAGTAAAGATTGTGGATGCGGAAGAAGTCCAACTGGAAAGTGTGTCGGATGGCATAGCTTGACAAATGAAGAATATTCTGCTAAACTACAGGAACATGAGAGAAAGCAGTTGATGGAATCTGCTCCTCGATTGCTTCGTGACTAAACGCTGCCTTGGTATAGCTGGTGCGTACATGCGCCTGAAGAGCGTGGGGACTCTGTTCGATTCAGAGAGGCAGCACCAAATCGCATATATTATAAATAAGTATATACACTATGTTGTATGTTACTAATACTTAATCGTGAAAAAGGAATACGGAAATGAAGTTTATTGTTTTAATCGGCGCAGTAGCACTGGCCGCAACTACTTTCACTCCACTCGCTCATGCCAGTGCCGCTCTTAGCGGCCTTGACAAGCAATGTTATAATACTCTTCGCAAGGAATGGTCTGGTTGTAATAAGGGATCAGGCGCAGAAAATAAGAATCTTCCAGACTTCAAGTTTAATATGAAGTCTCACGGCAAGCCAGGAAAGCCAGGCGGTAACGGTGGCAATGGTAATGGCAACGGCGGCACCGATAACGGTGGTGATGGCAACAACGGCGGTGGCGATAATGGCAACGGAGGCGACAACGGTAACGGAGGCGACAATGGAGGCGATAACGGTAACGGTGGTGATAACGGTAATGGCGGTGACAATGGCAACGGTGGCGATAATGGCGGCGATGGTGGTTGCCAAGGAGCTGGCGGCGGTAACTGCGGCATAGGAAACGGTGGCGGTGGTGGTAATGGAACCGGCAACGAAGGCAACGGTAACGGCCCTGGCGATAATGGTAATCAGCCCGACAATAACAACGGCGGTGGCAATAACCAGAACTCTCCTCAGCTCAACAGCAATGATGTAAACGGTTTTGATCCTTCTACCGGTCTATACGGACCTGGTACCTAATCACACTAAGCGTCTGGGGAGGTGTTGGCAATCTCACCGGTCTCATAAGCCGGACAACCAAGTTCGAAACTCGGCAGACGCACCAAACTAAATACTTCACGGCCAATCAAGGTCGAATAATGAGGTATTAACATGCTAAACACACTCGTTGTATTAGTTCTAGTCGTTGCGGTTCTCTGGGTTCTCTGGGAAATGTGGCAGAATGGCTGGGATCTTAAGAAGGGTGGCGCTGCTATCGTAGCCGCTGCTGCTGCTTGGTGGGTCTGGGTTCACGATTCAGTATCTTCACTAATTTCTGGAATGTAAATAAAGAACCGTCGTTGGCCCGTGACGGTATATAAATCCTCGGGGTGTAAGTTCCTGCCTTGACCCTTCCATAAGGAATCACTGATCGCAGTAACCGCTAACGGGCCTCCAATTTAAATGCCGATTCCGACGGGAATCGGTCGAGTGCAAGGAAATGGCTGGACGCAAAGACCGGCTAACTTGGCTAGATGGTGTGGTGCCCGTGTATGATCTACGAGAGTAGAAGATGCATCGTTTCCGACCAAGAAAATCTAGGCTGTCGCGTTGAACAGGTATCTGGGCCGTGACTTGTGGGTGTACCCGAATCCCACCTCACCTTATTAATCAGTAGGAGCATAAATGCCAGGTCCATTATGGGAAGCGACTAGAGACTTACACCATGCTTGTGAAGCGCATCCTGTTGGTGC
>ENA-UPTJ01000204-UPTJ01000204.1-marine-metagenome-genome-assembly--contig:-NODE-204-length-38734-cov-7.334419_pt1 | contig 38734 bp, 31 predicted proteins | sample MGYA00238168_ERZ767080 | MGnify/ENA primary metagenome ERZ767080 (study PRJEB28935, sample SAMN06266237) | marine metagenome | isolation source: Columbia River Estuary | place: USA:Columbia River Estuary... | reverse complement strand
AAAAATCGCAAAGTAAATGGAAGTGGAGAGGCGCGAAGATTTTAGTAATCCAACGATAAAACAGGCGATGGCAGTTGCGGCGGGAATGAAAAACCATGCGGCGTGAAGGAGGTAGTTTACGCTAAACAGGTTCGCAAATTGCGTGAAATTCCGTACATTGCTTAATGTGCTGTAGAGCTGCGCATCGTAAGGGTTGCTTGGGGCGATGAGTTGCTTGGCGATGAATAATCCGGTGAGAGCAATCGCAAGGGATAGGGTTTGTTTTAAGTCCAATTTTCGCCATCCAAATAAAACTAAAATGGGGAGGAATAAAACGCCGGCGGGGTGTGATAGCCAAATAATTGTGATCGACAAAAAGAGTAACAGGGGCAGTCGTTTCGCGTCCAAAACAATCCATTGAATGGCTGTAATGAAGGCCAGTGCGCTGAGTCCGATTTCGCTATAACCAATAAAAAACGCTTCGCTGCCGCCGCAAAAAAATACCAAAAAATACAGCCATCGCAAGGGGCTTTTATCGGTGAGTGACCATGCCAACCAAGCCATTAATGGCAGGATGATGTTTACGCTTTGCATCACCCAAGTGAGCGGTGCGCCCAAATGTGAAAGCAACTGACCTGGCCAAACCAAAAGTTCACAAGCGATGCGATCGTAAAATAGACTTTGGTGATTTAAAATTCTAAAAAGGGTATAGGCGCTATCTGTGTGTAGCCACCTTTCCGGTCCAAGATAGACAACAACAAACAGGTAAATCGGCCAAAGGAATCCTTCTCCTTGTTTGCCAATCCATCGTTGCGTCCAGGTCATGTGCGGGTTATTCTGCAACCGTTTCAGTTTCTTCAGCAACCAAAACAGTACTCAAGATTTCGGGTTCATCGTCTTTTTCCACGATGAGGTTGTCTATGATGAATTCCTGACGCTCCGGGGTGTTTTTGCCCATGTAGTAATTGAGCAATTTTTCGATGTTCGATTCCTGGCTCAAGATTACCGGTTCGATGCGAATATCGGGTCCAATAAACCCAGCAAATTCATCCGGCGAAATTTCACCCAGTCCCTTAAATCGTGTAATTTCTGGCTTGTGACCGAGTTTTGAAATCGCATTTTTTCGCTCTTCATCGGAATAGCAGTAAATCGTTTCCTTTTTGTTTCTAACCCTAAACAACGGTGTTCCCAAAATATAAAGGTGTCCGTTTCTCACCAAATCGGGGAAGAATTGCAAGAAGAATGTCATTAAGAGCAATCGAATATGCATCCCATCCACATCGGCATCGGTGGCGATCACAATTTTGTTAAATCGCAAATTTTCCAGGCCTTCTTCGATGTCTAAAGCGTGTTGAAGCAGGTTGAATTCTTCGTTTTCGTATACGATTTTCTTTTTTAGCCCATAGCAGTTCAAGGGTTTACCACGTAAGCTAAATACCGCTTGTAGATTGGGGTTTCGGCTTTTGGTGATGGATCCGCTGGCGCTATCTCCCTCGGTAATGAATAGGGTGGTTTCGAATCGAACATCCGATTTTGGGTCGGTGAGGTGGGTTTTGCAATCCCTTAACTTTTTGTTGTGCAGGTTGGCTCTTTTGGCGCGTTCCTTGGCCAATTTTTGCACCCCGGCCATGTCTTTTCGTTCGCGTTCGTTTTGCAGAATCTTCTTCAGCAATGCTTCGGCAACGGTTGGGTTTTTATGCAAGTAATCATCGACGTTCTTCTTGATAAAATCGAGCATCGCCGTTTTGATACTCGGCCCATCGGCTCCCATGTCGGCGCTGCCCAGCTTCGTCTTCGTTTGACTTTCGAACACGGGTTCCATGATACGAATGCTGATGGCTGCGGTGATTGAAGCGCGAATGTCGGTGGCGTCAAATTCTTTCTTGTAAAACTCGCGAATGGTCTTGACAAAAGTTTCACGGAAGGCTGCTAAGTGTGTTCCGCCTTGGGTTGTGTATTGGCCGTTTACGAAGGAGTAATATTCTTCGCCGTAGGAATCGGTATGGGTAAAGGCAAGTTCGATGTCTTCATTTTTGACGTGAATCACCGGATAAAGGGCGGCTTCTTCGGTAACTTTATGATCGAGAAGATCGAGCAAACCGCGACGTGAAGCATAACTTTCGCCATTGAATCGAATGGTTAGGGCGGAGTTTAGGTAGGTGTAATTTTTGATTTGCTCCCGCAAAAATTCGCTGATGTAGCGATAGTTTTTGAAGATGCTGGCATCGGGCTCAAACACCATGAGCGTGCCGTTGGGTTCGGTGGTATCGGTTACGGGCGCATCGATTATGAGTTCGCCTTTTTCGAATTCGGCGCGTTTGCTGCGGCCATCGCGGAAACTCTGAACCACGAAATAGTTGGATAGTGCGTTCACGGCTTTGGTACCCACCCCGTTCAAACCTACTGATTTTTGGAAGGCTTTGGAATCGTACTTACCACCGGTGTTGATTTTGGAAACGCAATCGACGACTTTTCCTAGCGGAATACCACGGCCCCAATCTCGGATGGTAACACGCTTATCGTCGATGATAATTTCGATTTTCTTTCCATTGCCCATCACGTGTTCATCGATGGAGTTGTCCACGATTTCTTTCACCAGTACATAGATACCATCGTCGGCCGCGGTGCCATCGCCCAGCTTTCCGATGTACATTCCCGGACGGAGCCTAATATGCTCTTTCCAATCAAGACTTTTGATTTCGTCTTCGGTATACCTAGCCACTTCGCTCATAAATACAATATTAGTCAATGGATTTCAATGGCTATTCCCGAGTTTTTCACATCATTCACTTATTTTTGCTTCATGAAATGGCAAGGTTTGATTTGGGGATTGATTTTGATGGTGGGATGTACGAGTAAGTTTGATCGCGATTTTGAGAAGGTGTCGAAATACGAGGCTTTGATTGTTCCCAAGGTTCAGTGGGATAAGCTGCCGGATTCTGCGGTGGTATCGTTGATGACATTTGCCAAGGCGCATCCGGAGTATAAAAACAGCAGTGATTTTGTTTATGTGTGTACGAAGTTGGCGGAACGACAAGGATTTGGGTTCAAGGCGGCGGAGTACAGCGAGTTTTATATCGAACAGTTTAAGCCAAAAGGTAAGCCGTTGATGGAGATGTTGGTGGTTGCGGCGCATTATTACGAACAGGGCGGGGTGATTGACAAGGCGTTGAAATACTATCAGCGATTGGCGGCGGAATTTCCCAAGGAAGAAGTGGGCAAGCAGGCGATTGTGATGGTGGATATGTTGAGTTTGGGGCTAACAACGCCGGAGGCACAGATGAATTATATCTTGAAAAAGGCGATGGCGGGTGATTCTGCGCGAAATTGATTGGAAACAGGGGGATTGTGAAGGCCATTTTTGTTGATACTCACCAGCGGATTCACAATTATTTGCGAATTTCACTAACGGACAATTGCAATTTGCGATGTTCGTATTGTATGCCTGATGAGGAATACGATTTTACGCCGGCAAGTCGATTGATGCAGGTGGATGAAATCGTTGAGATCGCCAAGGTTTTTGTGGCCGGTGGCGTGAATAAAATCCGGTTAACAGGCGGCGAGCCTCTGGTAAGAAAGGATGCGGGGGAGATTATTGAGCGGTTGAGTGGTTTGGGGGTACAGTTAACGATGACAACCAATGCAACAAGGGTTCATTTGTTTATCGATGCGATGAAGGCGGCGGGGATGAAGAAAGTGAATGTCAGTTTGGATACCCTTGATGCGGATACTTTTATATTGTTGACCAAGCGCGATTTGTTTGAGCAGGTAAGATCGAATATCGACTTGTTGTTGGCCGAAGGGTTTGATGTGAAGGTGAATGCGGTGGTGATGCGGGGGGTGAACGATCACGAGATTTTAGATTTTGTTCGATGGTCATTTTCCAGCGGGGTCCATGTGCGATTTATAGAGTTTATGCCATTTGAGGGGAATCATTGGGACAATGCGCGGGTGGTGACGTGGCAGCAAATTTTGTTGGTTGTGGAGGCGGAGTTTGGGGGTGAAATCGAGAAGATAGCGCGGGTGCCGCATGAGACGGTGAAGCAGTATCGACTTAAAGGAGGGGCGGGTACATTTGCGGTGATTAGTACGATGAGTGCGCCATTTTGTGGGGATTGTAATCGTTTGCGGTTAACGGCGGATGGGAAGATGAAGAACTGTTTGTTTAGTCGTGGCGAAACCGATTTGTTAGGCGCATTGCGCAGGGGCGAGTCGATTGGTCCATTGATCGAGGCGAATGTATTGGCTAAGGCAGCGGCTTTGGGCGGTCAGTTTGGAACGGATTTGCTGTCGGTGGTTGCGGATGATATTGTAAATCGCAGTATGATTACGATTGGCGGATAAGGATTAACTTGCGTTGAATTTTATGAAAAAGATGATTTCGGTGGCTGAGGCCAAGGGGTTGATTGCGGATAGCGTTTTGCGGTTGGATGCGGTGGAAGTGAAATTGATGGAGGGGTTGGGCAGGTGTTTGGCGGAGGATATTTTTTCACCCATAGATATGCCAGGATTTGCGCAATCAGCGATGGATGGGTATGCATTTTCGTGGCGGGGGTATGAGGAATTTGGGAAGATGGAAATTGTGGGGGAGGTGGCCGCTGGCGCGGCCGAGGCAGGGCCGAGACCCGCGCCATACCAAGCGGTACGTATTTTTACGGGGGCTCCAGTTCCAGAGGGGTTTGATACGGTTTTGATGCAGGAAAAGGCGTCGGTTGGCGATGGCATGTTGGAGGTATTGGATCCCGATTTGATCTGTGGAAGGAATGTGCGATTGGCGGGTAGCGAAATTGCTATGGGTTCCTTGGCGATGAAAAAAGGAACGATTTTAACGGCCGCCGGAATAGGATTTTTGGCCAGTTTGGGGTTGGAGAAATTGGTGGTGGTGAGGGAGCCTCGGGCGACATTAATCGTGACAGGGGATGAGTTGCAGCAGCCGGGTTTGCCATTGGGATTTGGTCAGGTCTATGAATCGAATTCGCAATTACTGCAAGCGGCATTTTTACATTTGCGATTTTCGCAACCCAAAATTGTGTATGCGAAGGACGATTTGCCGGGCTTAACGGAGTCGATTCGTTTGGCGATGTTAGACAGCGATATGATTGTATTGACGGGTGGGGTGAGTGTGGGGGACTACGACTTTGTGGTACCCGCGGCCGAGGCCGCGGGTACCACTTCGGTGTTTCATAAAATCAAACAGAAACCGGGTAAGCCAATGTTTTTTGGGGTGAAAGATTGTGGAGTTGATGTAAAAACCGATTTGGTTACACCTAAGCAAACGGTTGTTTTTGGACTGCCGGGAAATCCAGCATCGGTGTTGTCGTGCTTCTATCAATACGTGTTGACAGCGCTTGAAGTGGCTAGTGGATGTCCTGTATCGTTGAAAGTGAAAACCGCGACATTTATCGATGGATATAAGAAAAATCCGGGCCTAACACATTTTTTGAAAGGTATATATTCGGATGGCGTTGTTCGATTGCTCGGCGCCCAAGAATCGTATCGACTCAGTTCGTTTTCTGTCGCCAATTGCCTCATCGAAATCCCTGAAGAGAGTAGTGAAATTGCTGCTGGCGCATCGGTACTTGTCCATTTATTTGGCTAGACATTGGAACTCCATTAATTTCGAGGCATGTTGGGGATACCGATTTTGTGGATTCTATTGTTTTTTGTCGTCGCGTTTCTCTATTCAGCAGTCGGACATGGCGGCGCTAGCGGTTACCTCGCGTTGATGTCGATTTGGCACTTGGCCCCCGAACACATGAAACCCGTTGCGTTGATTTTGAATTTGGTGGTCAGCGGCATCGCATTTATTCAATTTTATAGGCAAGGTCATTTTTTGTGGCGACTCTTTTTGCCCATTGCGGCCCTGTCCATTCCGATGGCCTATTTGGGTGGGTTTACGCCTTTGAAAGACGATGTGTATCAGCTAGGATTGGGTGTGTTTTTGGTGATTTCGGTGGTGCTTTTGAATGTGAATTTGCGCGGTAGGATATCGCTAAAAAATGATGACGATAAGCGCGTTTTGGCTGATGATGCATCGCAACTATCGAGGGAATATTTATTGGCTGCGGCTGTAATGGGCGGTGGCATCGGTTATGTGTCGGGCCTACTCGGCATCGGTGGTGGTATTTTGCTGTCTCCAGTGCTTTTGCTTTTGGGGTGGACGCAACAAAAACAGACTGCGGCGATGGGTGCGGCTTTCATTTTTGTCAATTCGATGTCGGGCCTGGTAGGTTTCGTTCAACAGCATCCACTTTGGGAGTCTACGGCGGAAAAAATGAGTGGTGTGGCGGATCAAGCAATAACCGGTGGATCCGTTTTGGGGATTTATTGGTTGTCGGTTTCGATGATTGTGGGTGCATTGATCACCCCGGTAATTTTGGGCGGTGTGGCGGGTTCTTGGTACGGATCTAAGAAATTTAGCCATCGTGGAATGAAGGGGATTTTGTCTGTTGTGTTGTTGATTGCAGCAATCAAATTACTTTTGCGATGATGGAGGTTCAACTGATCAGTTTTGGTGCGCTAACGGATATTACTGGGAGTGGTGTTTTGGGGTTTGCGATTCCGCGTCCTGCTATTTCTGTGGCTGAATTGATGTCGTTGTTGTTTGTGCGATACCCCGCATTGGAGGGAAAAACCTTTCGGATTGCGGTGAATGAGCGTTTTGTTGATGAGAAATTTACGATTGGATTGGGCGATAATGTTGCGTTGATGCCGCCGTTTTCTGGGGGTTAATATTGAGGTTAGAACGATGGAAATGGAACCCGATTTTTTGGATAGGTACCAACGTCAGTTGTCGTTGTGTGAGGTGGGTTTGGACGGGCAGCGCGCTTTGCGCGCTGCCCTAGTCATGGTTGTTGGCCTTGGCGGATTGGGTTGTCCGGTGGTGCAATATCTCGCCGCTGCAGGAGTGGGTAATTTTGTCTTGGTGGATGCGGATCGGGTATCGTTGAGCAATTTGCATCGACAAATACTATATAACCAAAAGGATGTGGGCAGGTTTAAAGTTGAGGCGGCTCAGGAGTGGATTCAAAAGCAAAATGCCCAAATAAAGGTGTCTGTCTATACGGAAATGTTATCTGCGAAAAACGCAACTGCTTTCTTGGCTTTGGCGGATATCGTAGTGGATTGTACCGATAACTTTGCAGCTCGTTATCTAATCAACGATGCATGTGCTTTGGCAAACAAACCTTGGGTGTATGGGTCCATTGCAAAGTTTGAAGGCCAGGTGGCTGTGTTTAATGCGTTGATGAAGGGTGCGGAGGGTGAGAATCAGGACATGATGGCTTCGGAAGTGTCGGAGGATTCTTTCATTCGTTCTTTGAATTATAGGGATGTATTTTCCAAACCACCGGGTGAGGGTGAAATTCAAAATTGTGCAGAAGCCGGGGTTTTGGGTGCTTTGGCAGGCATAATTGGTTCGTTCCAGGCGATGGAAGTTTTGAAATGGATTTTGGGTTTACAAGGACTTTTGGTGAATCAAATGCTCACGTACAATGCGATTGATCAAAGCATCGTGAAATTCCAGTTGGACAATAATTCTGATCGAAAGTAGTAACTTTACCCTTGGAAATGTCTGACAAAAAACTCAAAAATATCTTTGTTGAAGGACCTATATCACCGGTAAAAATTGGGGAGGATATAGCACATCATCAGAAAAAGACAAATATCGGTGCTCACAGTATTTTTATGGGGCAGGTGAGGGCGGATTCGGTGGAAGCGGCTACTGTTTCGGCCATTGAATATAGCGCGCACCAGGAAATGGCACTTTCTACAATGCATGAAATTCGCGAGGCGATTTTTGCAAAATACCCATTAACCTGTTTGCACATCACCCATAGTTTGGGCATGGTGAAAGCGGGGGAGATTTGTTTGTTTGTGTTTGCTTCGGCTGTGCATCGAAAAGAGGCAATCGACGCTTGCGAGGAAGTGGTGGAGCGCATCAAAAAGGAATTGCCGATTTGGGGCAAGGAGATTTTTGCCGGTGACGAGTATCAATGGAAAGAAAATAGAGGATGATTCAAATTACCCATAAATCCAATAGTTTGCGGAAGGCGGTGGCCCAGGCCGTGGTGATAGTTTCAAAAGAGTCTACGATGGATGCGGTGATCCACAGAACCGTTCCAAAAGGCGATGTGTTGGAATTTGCGCGTGTGGCTGGACTGTTTGCGGTGAAGAAAACCAGCGATGTAATTCCTGATTGTCATCCCCTACCGGTGGAATTTACGCAGGTGAGTTACGAGTTAGCGGGGTTGGAAATCCGAATCTCGGTTGAGGTTCATACGGTTTATAAAACTGGGGTTGAGGTTGAGGCAATGCATGGGGCTTCGGTGGTGGCTCTTACTTTGTATGATATGTTGAAACCCATCGACAAGGGCATAGAAATATCTAATATTCGCTTGATATCTAAGACGGGAGGTAAATCAGATGCGATGAAATTGTCGTTGCAAAAGATTATCGCAGAGCGCAAGGCGATGGTGTTGGTTTGCAGCGATTCTATTTCTCAAGGGAAGGCTGAGGATCAGGCGGGTGCTCAGGTTTCGGCTCGGTTGGTATCTATGGGTCTGCAAGTAATGCCAGTTGTTGTTCTCCCCGATCAGATGGAGTCCATTCAGCAGGCGGTGCACGACTATGGGTCGCAAGTGGATTTGATGTTGTTTTTGGGTGGGACGGGGTTATCGCATCGAGATGTGACACCTGAGGCAATTCGTCCATTGCTTACCCGGGAAATTGAGGGGATTATGGAGACAGCCAGGGTGTATGGTCAGGAAAGAATGCCGTTTGCGATGCTGTCGCGTGGTGTGGCGGGGATGGTAGATGAAACTTTGGTAATTACGATGCCGGGTTCAACCAAGGGCGCTATGGAGACCATGGATGCTTTGTTCCCTTCAGTGATGCATGTCTTTCAGGTGAAAGACGGACAAAAACATTGATTGTATTAACTCAATACGGGGTAATGTAGAGACTTTTGCGTGCGGGTTTCTTTTTGTAATCACCGCGTTTCCAAGCATCAAAAAACTGAATCCAAGCGGAGGGGCTCAAGTAATTCTGTGGTGGGGTTTGACCGTAATAGTACATTCTATTTACGCGTGATTGGGCCAAAAATAATTGACTGGCATTGGCATCAGCGGGGCGCAGACGGTATTCGTCTTTCATCGCTTCGTTCTCTAGATTTTTTCGCGCTCGTTCATACGCATCGTCGGGAATGTCGCTATGAACAAATTCATTGTTGAATAGAGATTTGAGTGGCATCGCACGAATAAAAATGGCATCCATACTTATCGTATCTTGAACCATTAATTTCACAACGGAGTACTTGCTTGCGCTGAGGGTGTCTGGTACAATGCTGATCGACGGGATCTGTTCAACTTGGGTAAAGAAAATCGTGTCGCCTTTTTTAACAACCACCTCAAAATGGCCATAAATATCAGTATATCCAATCATTCCTCTTTTTTTGGTTTTGATCGTTACATAAGGAATGGCTTGAAGGCTATCGGAAGTAAGAACTAAGCCTGTGAATAGGATATATGGATTATTCTCTTTGCCCGGTTGCGCCTGTAATTGGGAAATATTTCCGAACAACATAAACAATACACCAGCGAGTAAAGATTTTCTCATAATTTCAAAGATAAATAAAAAATGTCCGTGGTGTTAGACTGGCAATAGCCAACCCACCAATAGCATTAGAATGACGATAAACGGAGTAGGGATTTTTTTTGTTGCTAGCAGAAGAAGGGTGGCGGTAAAGGCAGAAATTTCCAACAGGCTATTGGTTTGATCAATATTTAAATGTTGCCAAAAAAAAGAATTAATTAATAGTGCTGCGGTTAGGATGAATCCAACGGCGGCAGCAAAAATCCCATCCAAAGCGTACCTTAATTTTTGATTGCGTTGGAGTCCGTTCCATATTGGATAGGCAAAAAAGACCATCAAAGTACCTGGGAGGAATACCGCTATCATTCCAATGAGGCAGCCTAAAAATTGATAGAATACATTGTAGCCATAAAATTTCATCGCCATGGCATTTACATAGACCATGAAATTGAAATTGGGGCCTGGCATGGCTTGCAATAAACCTAATCCGTTGTTGAATTCTGCAGGCGTAAGTCGATGGTGGTAAACAACATACTGTTCATGACTCATAGCAGCCAAGGTGTTTCCGCCTCCAAAACTCAAAGCGCCTATGCGATAGGTGTTTTCAAAGAGGACGATTGGATGTGCCAATTGCAGAAGATCTTCATTTTTACTCAATATATACCCAATGCCTCCAGCAATGATGAAGATGATGCCTATGGCGGTGAGGTTTTTCCAAACGATCGGCTTGGGTTCTTTTTTGGGTAGTTCTGGTAACTCGTACTGGTTAAATTTCGCGCTGGTTAAACCGGCAAGGAGAACGCCAACAGGAAATAAAATGGGGTTGTTAAGCAGGAATCCGATGATTCCCATTCCCACAAAAATGGAGTAATTGAGTGTGGATTTTTTGATCCATTTTACCATCGTGAAAACGGAAAATACTAAAAATGCGGCCACCATGGGTTGCATGAACATTAGATGGTTGGCGCCAAGGAATTTGGGAGATAGCGCGATGATTGTCATGATTGCCGCGCCGGGCAAAGCCCAAGCGAGCAACGACAAAAATGCCATCAACGGTCCGCCTTGCTTCCATCCCAAAATGGTGATGGTTTGTGTAGTGGATGGGCCGGGTAAAATGCTACAAAACGCATTGACTTCGGTTAGCGTGTCTACAGTAAAGAAACGATGCTTGTCCACCAATCGCCGTTTGAACTGCGGGATGTGCATTTGAGGTCCACCAAAAGCGGTTAACCCCAGCCAAAAAACGGAACGCAAAAATTTGATTTGTCTCGCCTTTGCTATCTTTGTAGTATGAATTTGAGACATCCTTTTGGTTTCCTTTACTGCAAAGGTCTAAAATTATTTCGCTTTTACTTGTGTTTAGGTATGCTTTTTATCAGCGCATGTGGTTCCGGCGATGGTAATTCGGACACCAAACTGGGTCAAATGAATGCAATGTCGGATTCGTTGTGGTCTAAACACAAAGCAGTGACTTCCAAGTTTAGGTTTAAGTTGGATGTAATTAAGGACCGACAGACTTATATGAAATGGTTCCTGAAAAATTTGAAATTCGAGGATGGGAGCAAGTTGACAGAGGAAGAGAAGTCGAATGCGATTCGCTATGAGGCTATTTTTCGGGTTTACAGAGAGATTTCTGAGGGCTATACGCACACTGTTTTGAGTGCCGAGGAGTTGTTTTACGAAATAAAGGGGTTGGAAAAGCAACTGAAAAAAGGGGTTTACGGCGATGGTGAGGATTTGAAAAAACTCAATGTATTTAAGACGGAATATGCGTCGTTGGAAAAGAAATTGTTGGATGATGCTGTGAATGCGGCCTTTATCGATAAGCAATTGACGGGTGTTGAACCTGGATTTCAGACCTTGCAGCCCAAGATGGAAGTGCTTGCGGAGAGGTTGAAATTTACGCCGGATTCTTCAACGGAAGGACACCAAGAGAAAGAGGAGCGGGATTAATTCTGATACACTTGAGTGAATTTCTCAAAAACTAGATCAATTGTCTCCGAGGTAGGATGCATTTTGTCGTCCCGAAAAAACGACCAATCATTGAGTTCTTCGGTAACAAATTCATAGGAAGGGAAATAGCCTATTGATTCCACGATGGAATTTTCTGCCAAACACTCCTGCAAGGCGGAAATTAGTGTTGATTTTGAGGTTAAATTTTCGGCCAGTCCATCGCGTAAGTGTTTTACCGGGCTGATGGTGAAAATTAATTGCATGTTGGGTAGGTGCGTTTTGATCAGGTTACAGATGCTTTGGGTGGCTTGTTTGATTTCGGCCTGATGCGATAGGGATTTTTGAAACTGGGCTTGGGGTAATTTATGGCAATTGCCAACAATTTGATGTGTGGGCAGATGTTTGTAATGCCAAGCGGTTCCAAGGGTGATAAAAAGATGACTCGATAAATGTAGCTGTTTATGTGCCGCTTCGGTGACCTGATTGATGTGGTCTAGGAGGTCAGTTTTATTCGTGTTATGGAATTTATAGGCGAGCTGGAGGTGATGATAGGATGCGGATTCTGAGTTGGTTTGGGTGTAAATTTCTTCGGCGGTGCAAGTTTTGTTCAATACGATCCGCTCCAGATTCTCTAAAAGCGGTATGGGATGAAAAATTGTTCCAAAGGGATTTGAAATAGAATTGCTATGACCAATCTCAATCATTTTTTTGTGAATCTCTTCGCCAAAACAACTGCCAATAAAAAACAAATTCGATGTATTGTCGATCGATTTATTGGGCTTGAAGTCAATATGAATCCTTCGCTCGTTTCTGTCGTTGCTGCTCATTTCAATTGCAAACCAATAGTAAAAATGTGGGATTTACTTATTGTAGTGGAAAGAATCATTTCTATTTCTGAGTGAACATTGTATTTTTGTATAGAATGAGAAAATTATTACTGATTGGAATTTGTTTGATTTCGCAAGGTTTGTTCGCTCAATTGAGTGGTTCTTATACGATTGGAGGAACCACGGGTGCAACCAATTTTGCTGCGTGGTCTGATTTCACAAAGGCGCTATCCACCTCTGGTGTGAGTGGTAATGTGGCTGTGACGGTTATGTCGAATCAAACAGTGACGGCGGCGGTTCAGTTCGATCAAAACGCAACCAACCCAACATCGTCTAGCAAGAAAATCTCAATTGATGGCAATGGAAAGTCGATCAGTGGCAGTTTGACCTACGAATTGATGTTGTTCAATGGCGCAGATTTTATCGAAATAAAAAACTTGGGTATTACGAATTCCGGAACTGCGAGCTCAGTTTTGGGCGTTCGATTTGCGGGTGGCGCGGATAATAATTTGTTAAATGGCTGTACGATTGACCTTTCTGGAATATCATCCAGTACTAAGGCGGGCGCGGCTTATATCGCTTTTGCTTCTAGCCAGAGCAGCTTGTCCACCACAACTACCGGCAACAACGGCGTTTCCAACACGATTCAAAATTGCACGCTCCAATCTACTGGTAGTAATAGTCCCGGCGCGGTTTACGGCATCATTGATCAACAAGGGACGTCTGTATATAAATCTACAAGTACGGGTAACACTTTTACCGGCAACACGATTAAGAATTTCTTTAAATACGCCTTCTATTTGCGATACGTAAACGGCGAACAAGTTCTATCGAACGATATTTCTAGGTCGCTGTCGTCTAGTTCTTGTGCCATTGATACAGCGCTGCACGCGGTTTTTCTTAGCGATGCTTTTGCTAGCAGTCGTTCTAATTTGGTTTCTAGCAATTCGATTCATGATTTGCCATACAAAGGAGCTTCGGCCTCGTCGACTACCAACAATATCAATCGCTTTTGGGGTGTGAAATTGTATAGCATTACCGGTAATGGAACCTACAATACAAAGATCGAAAGTAATTCTATAGTTCGGATTGCGGCGCTAAACAGTTTAAATATGGTGGAGGTGAACCAATGCGCTGTGGTGGTGGTGAATAAAAATACCGTTTATAATTGCGCTACTGATAATTCCTATTCATACGTGATGAATTTCGTGACATCCAATGATTTGGATGTGAGTAATAATACCATTCGCAAAGTTGTAGTGGGGAATAATGGCAAGGCAAATGGTTTGTATGGTATAAGCTTTAATACATGTGATAATTCTGTTTGGACATGGAATCGTATCGAAAATAATGTTGTTGATTCACTATTGGCTGCGGATCAAGTTTTCACGTTGTACTTGTATGACGGAGGGAGTTGGCAAATCAATCGGAATAGGTTGACCAACGGATATTCCTCTGGCAGCGGAGAATTGTATGGTGTTTATCTAATGATAATCAACAATTTATATTTTAGTTCCAATTTGATTGCAAACAATGTTGGAGTAGCGAGTACATATAATTTTTATGCTGTGAATTGGATTAGTGGAAATAAATCTGTGTATCTGCAGAATACCATTTATGCTAGGCCTTCATCAACGAGCGGACATGTGGGCTTTGGGTATTACATTGAGGATGAGTCGGAAATTACCTTTAGTGGAAATATATTGGACATGGAAGGCGATCCAAACTCTTATGGATTTCCTATTAATGTATTCTCCAGTACGAAATTTAACGAAGCGAACTTCAATACCTGCTTTATAAAGAACTTCGGTTCTGAGTATTGGGGGATGGGGCAGACTGGCTACACAAATTGGGGTAGTTGGAAAACAAGTGGTATCAATGGGTCAAGTGAGTATTTTGGCGATCCCAAGTGGAATTCGGTTTCCAAGCTAGATTTCAAATCCAATTGTTTCGAAAATCAAAATAATGTGCCAACGGTTTCTGGTCTTCCTACTGATGTGACCGGTGCTGTGAGAAATCCAATCCGCTCCGATCGTGGTGCGTTTGAGAATTTCATGGATTTGGCAGCGGTTAAAACTACATATACATTGGCAAGTCAGGTGTGTTCTGGGTACAATGGCGATATGAGTTTTACCGTTAAAAATAATTTTGTGGATACAGCCTATAATTTTTATGTCGCCTATTCGCAAAATGGCAAAGCAACGCGCCAAAAGGTAACAACCAAAATATTGCCAAATGATTCAGCGGTAATCAGTTTTAAAGTCCCAATGAATTTGTCGGCCACGGGTTTAACTTCAGTGAAGATGTACATTGATATTCCAGACGACAAGGTTTCGAACGACTCACTGCGTTTTAGTACAACGGTTAAAACGGCACCTGGAGGTGGGGCGTTTAATGCCTCAAAGAAGACACAAGTGGGTAACAATCCGGTTTATATCAAAGTGAAACCCTTTGATGTAACTGTATTGTCGGTTCCGGTGATTTACGACATTGATCCACCTCGTGCATACAAAAATTCGGATTATGGCACGTCGGGTGCGGCCAAGTGGAATGCCAGTGTTACAGCCGTAACATCGGCGGGCAAGTCGGTTACCGGAGCCTCTTTAACAGCCCCCAGCGGATCAAATAGTTTGGAATTGCAGTTTAAGACTACCGATGCCAATTTGGAAGACAGTATGATTACTCTGTTGCTAAAGATTTCAGATCTATCAAATGGTTGTGATACAATCCTCAAGCGTTCTGTCTTGATCAATCCAACTGTGACTGTGGATTTCTCGCTACCAACAAAAATCTGTAATGGTGACACAGTGAATTTCATCAATAAGAGTACTTACAGGTCAGGTTATGCTGAGAACTGGTGGGATTTTGGCACCGGGAATCTAGATGATACATTAACCCAAGTTGATGGCTATTTCATTTTCAAGAAATCGGGAACTTTCGTCATTACCCTGCGCGCTACTACGGCACCGTATGGTTTTGTTTTTACCAAGAAGGTTACGGTGACAGTAAATAACATTCCTAAGGCAAACTTTTCAAAAGACAATGCTTGTTTTGGTAGCAATATCAAATTGACAAATCTAACCACGCCTACATCGGCGAAGATGTATTGGGATTTTGGTGATGGCAAAGGCTATTCACTGAACAATTCTACGATAATAAATGTCGGTTATGCTACTGCGGGCAATTACACGGTTACTTTGAAGGCCGATATTGGCGGTTGTGAGGCATATTCTATTCAGAAGGTCTATCAATTTGAAAAGCCTTCGGCGGCCTTTACTAAAGATTCTGGTAGATGTGATAATGAATGGTTTACTTTCTCAAATCAGAGCACAATTTCGAAGGGTGCGTTGGGTAGTAGCTGGTATTATAATTCGGCGGATAGCAATTCAAATGAAAATAACGGCAAAACAAGATTCTATTCCCCGGGTAAGAAATCTGTAAAATTGGTTGTGAAGTCGGAGTTTGGTTGCAAAGATTCAGTGACAAACCAAGTGACTGTTTTTGGTGCGCCGAAGGTTGATTTTACGAATACGCAGCCATGTTCGAGGACGGCCACGGTATTTAAGAATATAACGCCAGCGGTGGTGGGTGGAGTGCCAAGTTATTTGTGGGATTTTGGCGACGGGGCCACATCTAAGGCGGAATCGCCTACCCATTTGTGGACAGCATTGGGTAAAACGAAGGTTATATTTTCTGTGAATTTGGATAATGGTTGCAAGTCGTTAATTACAAAAGAGTTGGAGGTATTACTTCAGCCGAAAGCGGCATTTAGTAGCCTGAATCCTTGTTCTGGAGATCCAGTTACATTTATCAATGAAAGTACGACTTTGAGTGGTAAGATGACATATTATTGGGATTTTAGCGACAATACCACATCGACATTGGAGAGCCCAAAGAAAACGTTCGTAGTGAAACAGTCTACCAATTACAATATTACGTTAACGGCTTATTTGGCGGGTGGATGCGCGGACTCAATTACCAAAGGTGTTAGTGTGCAAGAGTTGCCGCGGACATGTGACTTTTTTGCCAAGCCGGATTATGCATTTGCATATTTTGGAGTGAATTTGGAGCCGATGGATGAAAATAATTTGGTTGGCGGACAGGCAGGTATCGATTATTCATGGTTAGTGAATGGGCTAGGTGCTAAAACATCAAAAGATGTTAATGCGGGTGTAGGGTATGATTTGCAACAGGATGGAGTGTATACAATAACTGTGCAATCTACGGTTCGCGGATCGGGTTGTATTTGCTCCAAAACAAAGCAGTTTCAACTCAATCGTGCCGATGTGAGGTCTTTGCAAAATGGTGTTTCTGTTTATCCAAATCCAGTGAGTGATATACTACATCTTGAAACCAGCACCGGCTCTAATTTTACAAGTTGGAATATGTATAATTCCTTTGGTGCGTTAGTGAAGAGCGGGTTTTTGACAATCAATTCTACGGGGTTATTAAATCAATCTACAGTTGATGTTTCTGGATTGTCGGCCGGTATTTATATGTTAAAGGTTGCCGGTGGGACGGGTGTCTATCAGCAGTCGATAGTGGTTGGTTCCGCTCGATAATTAATAGAGGGTTGATGCGAACTACACCCGGTTCGGGTGGTGAACGGATTTTCGCAAGTGACACAAGTGGTGGTTGGGTGTAAACTCAAGAGGGCCGCGCTTAGCGCGGCCCTCCCAAGACTAACCTAACCTATGAAAACAACTACACTACCTCTTGTGGCAGATATAGAACTGTTTAAATTGTTTCTCAGATAGCAATTCCTTAATCGCTTCCAAGGTGTTTCGGTAATTCACCGATAAATGAATTGCATTTTTCGATATTACCCTCTCCCTTTTTAAATTCTCAGTAAACCATCTTTCAATGGATTGGATTTCAATTTGAAATGAATCCATTGAACTATTGCCCGAATTCAGCGTATCCATTGCTTGCTCAATTCGATTCTCAACACTGTCGTTCAGACGCTCAATGATCTCAAAGTGATTTCTTAATAAAGGCGACTGCAATCTGTGATAATCCTCCAGAATAACCTTGATTTTTACTTTTTTCTCAGCACTCAAATCCACTTCCGTTAAACTCTGTCCAAATCCGTCTGATATTATTCTTGCATTTTTACAACTCAATTGCCAAGGCTCCTTTGCGTTAGAACTGTCTTTGCTCTCGCCCAATGCAGCATAAAAATGGGTTTCATCCACAAAATAATCTGCACTTAATGATAAATTCTCGAGAACTATTTTTTGGTGTGTTAGGTCAACCGCTGTTTTGAAATTGTTGGTTTGCGACTCTGCCTGAACCACCAAATTTGTGATTTTATCGTCGCTGCTTGCCGGAATGGTATCGCCTCCATTGCACCCTATCAAAACAAAAGCCCATAGTAATAGGCTTTGTATGCCAGGATTAAAGATGGAATGGTTTTTCATGGCGGTTGTTGTTGAATCCAAGGCCTTTAACACCCAATTGGAATTTTACCCCCAAACGGGATGTCGATTTTCTTGGAGATGAAGCGAATAGGGGGTTTGACAAACAAAGATTACCTTTGCAGTTCAACGCCAAATCAATGGATACAACAGTGTATGTCCCGAAGAACAAGGTTAGGGTAGTTACGGCTGCCAGTTTGTTCGATGGTCACGATGCCGCAATCAACGTAATGCGCCGCATCATTCAGTCAACCGGTTGTGAAGTGATCCACTTGGGTCACGATCGCAGTGTGCAGGAAGTAGTGGAGACGGCCATTCAAGAGGATGCGAATGCTATCGCAATGACAAGCTATCAAGGCGGTCATAATGAATATTTTAAATACATGTACGATTTGCTGAAGGCCCGCGGCGCTGAACACATCAAGATTTTTGGTGGTGGCGGCGGTGTGATTTTGCCCGAAGAAATCAAAGATTTAATTCAATACGGAATTACTCGGATTTATTCTCCCGACGATGGCCGGGCGATGGGTTTGCAAGGCATGATTAATGATTTGGTGATGCAGGCCGATTACCCCACTGGTGCGCATCTTCAAGGCGAAGAAAAGAAATTGAATACTGGCGTACAGGCCAAATTGGATATCGCGCGATTGATTTCGGCGGCCGAAAATTACCCCGATCAAAATCAGGAAGTATTGAACGATTTGCGCAGCCAAGCCATGTCGATCAAAACCCCCGTTTTGGGTATTACAGGTACCGGCGGCGCGGGCAAAAGTAGTTTGGTGGATGAGTTGGTGAGAAGGTTCCTCGCGGATTTCCCCGAGAAAAAATTGGCCATCATTTCCATCGACCCATCGAAAAGAAAAACAGGCGGTGCCTTGCTGGGCGACCGTATTCGAATGAATAGCATCAACCACGACCGTGTGTACATGCGTTCGATGGCAACCCGTCAGGCCAACTTGGCGTTGAGTTCACACGTAGACGATGCGGTGAGCATTTTGAAGGTGGCTGGGTACGACCTGATTGTGGTGGAGACCAGCGGTATCGGTCAGAGCGATACCATGATTACCGAACACAGCGATGTGGCTTTGTATGTAATGACCCCCGAATATGGGGCAGCTACGCAGTTGGAGAAGATCGATATGCTCGATTTTGCCGACGTGGTGGCGTTGAATAAGTTTGATAAGCGCGGGGCTTTGGATGCATTGCGCGATGTGCGTAAGCAGTTCCAACGGAACCACAAATTGTTTGAAACTGAGGTGGATCAAATGCCGGTGTTTGGCACCATCGCATCGCAGTTCAACGATCCGGGGATGAATAGTTTGTATCGCACATTGATGGACACCATCGCCCAGAAAACGGGTGCAGCTTTGGGTAGTGAGTATGTGTCGGGCACCGAGATGAGCGAGAAAATTTTCATCATCCCGCCGCACAGAAATCGCTATTTGAGTGAGATTGCTGAGAACAATCGCAAGTACGATGAGCAGGCCCGCGAACAGCGAAAAATCGCCCAGCGGATGTATGCGTTAACCGAGTCGGTGGAGCAGTTGAAGGAAAGCGGCGCATCAGCAGAATTGTTGTCGCAGTTGGAAGTCGAATTGGCCAAAGTATCGGCAGAATTGTTGCCAAAAAACAAGGCGTTGGTAGAGGGTTGGAGCGGTGTTCAGGCCTTGTATCAGGCGCCGGAATACGTGTTCAAAGTGCGCGACAAAGAATTGCGTATGGCCACACATACTGAGAGTTTGAGTCATACCCAGGTGCCAAAAATCAGCACGCCACGCTACGAAGCTTGGGGCGATTTATTGCATTGGCAGTTGCAAGAAAATGTACCGGGTGAATTCCCCTACACGGCGGGAATTTATCCATTTAAGCGCGAAGGCGAGGATCCAACCCGCATGTTTGCTGGGGAAGGCGGACCTGAGCGCACCAATAAGCGTTTCCATTATGTGAGTTTGGGCATGCCTGCCAAGCGATTGAGTACGGCATTTGACAGCGTTACCTTGTACGGACGCGACCCCCACACCCGTCCGGATATCTACGGAAAAATCGGGAACGCCGGCGTGAGTATTTGCTGTTTAGACGATGCCAAGAAGTTGTATTCTGGCTTCAATTTGGCGGATCCAAAGACATCGGTGAGTATGACCATTAACGGTCCGGCGCCTATGTTGTTGGGCTTCTTCATGAATGCGGCGATTGATCAGCAGTGTGAATTGTACATCAAATCGCAGGGGATGGAGAAAGAAGTCTATGCCAAGATTGATGCGATGTATGCGGCCAAGGGCTTGGAGCGTCCGAAGTACAACGGGCCATTGCCAGAAGGAAACGATGGTTTGGGCTTGATGTTGTTGGGCGTAACGGGTGAGGACGTGTTGGAGAAAGCGAAGTACGAAGAGATCAAAGCGTGGACTTTGAGTCAGGTTCGTGGAACGGTGCAAGCCGATATTTTGAAGGAGGATCAGGCGCAGAATACTTGTATTTTCAGTACGGAGTTTGCGTTGCGGTTGATGGGTGATGTGCAGCATTATTTCATCGCCAATAACGTGAGGAATTTTTACAGCGTGAGCATCAGCGGGTATCACATTGCCGAGGCGGGGGCTAACCCCATTACGCAGTTGGCTTTTACGTTGAGCAACGGCTTTACCTATGTGGAGTATTATTTGAGTCGCGGCATGCATATCGATGATTTTGCGCCGAACTTGAGTTTCTTCTTTAGCAACGGTATCGATCCAGAATACGCGGTGATTGGTAGGGTGGCACGCCGAATTTGGGCGAAGGCGATGAAGTTGAAGTACGGTGGCAATGCGCGTTCGCAGATGTTGAAGTATCACATTCAAACGAGCGGACGGAGTTTGCACGCGCAGGAGATTGATTTCAACGACATCAGAACCACTTTGCAGGCGTTGTATGCGATTTACGATAATTGTAACAGCTTGCACACGAATGCTTACGATGAGGCCATTACAACGCCAACAGAGGAGAGTGTTCGCAGGGCGATGGCGATACAGTTGATCATCAACCGGGAGTTGGGATTGGCGAAGAACGAGAACCCCTTGCAGGGCAGCTTTATCATTGAGGAGTTAACGGATTTGGTGGAGCAGGCGGTGTTGTTGGAGTTTGATCGAATCACGGAGCGCGGTGGCGTTTTGGGTGCGATGGAAACGATGTATCAGCGCGGTAAGATCCAGGAGGAGAGCTTGTATTACGAGACCTTGAAGCATACGGGTGAGTTCCCGATCATTGGGGTGAATACCTTCTTGAGTTCTAAGGGATCGCCCACGGTGTTGCCGGGAGAGGTGATTCGCAGTACCGATGAGGAGAAGCAATTCCAGATTCAAAAGGTGGCGAATCAGCATACGTTCTTTGGCGATCTCAGCGAGGCGTTGTTGGCACGGATGCAGGAAAAGGCCATCGCGAACGAAAACTTGTTTGCTGAGTTGATGGAGGCCTGTAAGGTTTGTACTTTGGGACAGATCACGGAGTCGTTGTTCTCGGTGGGCGGACAGTATCGCAGGAATATGTAATTGGGAGATGGCTGCTTGCGGCCAGAAAACGGATACAGTTGACGATGAAGTTTTGAGGTTTGGCAAACACTTATTGACTAACTTTGTACCTTTCTTAGGATGAGCGAATTCACAGGTAAATCACGGGTATTGAAGTCTCCCACGGGCAGCAAATTGAACTGCAAAGGTTGGGTACAGGAAGCGGCTTATCGCATGTTGCACAACAACTTGGATCCAGAAGTGGCGGAGCGCCCGGAGGATTTGATCGTGTACGGTGGATTGGGCAAGGCGGCGCGTAACTGGCCTGCGTTTGATGATATTTGTAGGGCGTTGTTGGACCTAAATGACGATGAAACGTTGATGGTTCAGAGCGGTAAAGCCGTTGCGATTTTGCCTACGCACAAAGATGCACCTCGGGTTTTGATAAGTAATTCGCAGTTGGTGCCAAATTGGGCGAACTGGGATCATTTCAGGGAGTTGGAAGAAAAAGGGTTGATGATGTACGGTCAGATGACGGCCGGCAGTTGGATTTATATTGGTTCTCAAGGAATCGTTCAAGGGACGTATGAGACGTATGCCGAGTGTGCGAATCAGCATTTTGGTGGTACGTTGAAGGGTACTTTGAACGTAACCGCTGGATTGGGTGGTATGGGTGGTGCTCAGCCATTGGCCATTACCATGAACGAGGGGGTTGCTTTGGTGGCCGAAGTGGAGGAGTGGCGCATTCGCAAGCGTTTGGAAACCAGGTATTTGGATGTGATGGCGCGCGACATCGACCAAGGAATTGATCGGGCGTTGGCAGCGAAGGAACGCGGCGAAGCCTTGAGTATTGGGGTGTTGTGTAACGCGGTGGAATTGTTGGAGCGATTGATTGAAAGGGGTATTGTGCCTGATACTTTAACGGATCAAACCAGTGCTCACGATCCTTTGATTGGGTATTATCCGATGGATATGGATGTGGAAGCAGCCGATCGTTTGCGTAAGAATAATCCTGAGAAATATACTGAATTGAGTTACAAAACCATCGTGAAGCACGTGGAGTTGATGTTGGAATTACAGAAGATGGGCAGTGTGACATTTGATTATGGTAATAATTTGCGCGGTAGGGCTTTGGAAAAGGGGTTGAAAAATGCCTTCGATTTTCCGGGTTTTGTACCGGCTTATATTCGTCCGTTGTTTTGTCAGGGCAAAGGTCCTTTCCGATGGGTGGCGTTGAGTGGCGATCCTCATGATATCAAGGTGACCGATGATAAGATTTTGGAATTGTTCCCCGAGAACGAGAGTTTGAAGCGTTGGATTACTTTGGCTCAGGAGAAGATTGAGTTTCAGGGATTGCCTGCGCGCATTTGCTGGTTGGGGCAGGGGGAACGACAGAAAGCGGCTTTGGCTTTCAACGAGTTGGTAAGAACTGGGGCTGTGAAGGCACCGATTGTGATTGGTCGCGACCATTTGGATACGGGATCAGTGGCTTCGCCGAACCGCGAAACTGAGGCGATGATGGATGGTTCAGACGCTGTGGCGGATTGGCCAATTTTGAATGCTTTTGTGAACGTGGCTGGCGGTGCTAGCTGGGTGAGTTTGCACCATGGCGGTGGCGTAGGTATGGGTTATAGCATCCATAGTGGGATGGTGATTGTGGCAGATGGTACTGAAGATGCGGAACGCAGATTACGTCGTGTTTTACACAACGATCCAGGAATGGGGGTTGTACGTCATGCCGATGCCGGTTACGAAATCGCGAAAGCTACGGCGAAAGAGCATGGTTTGGATTTGTATGCCCGTTTGCACGGTAGCGAGGAGTAATTCTATTTGATTAAGGCGGAATTTACACGGCTAAAATGGTTTGCAAACTTTTTTGCAGTTGCTCAATTTGAGCAGGTGGTAATTCTCCCAATTTTTTGACAAGTCGCTGGTTGTCGATGCTGCGAATTTGATCCACAATGATATCGCTAGGCTCCGAGAGTCCGGTTGTTGATGCATCTTGAAGCGAAACGTTTACGCGCAATAACGTGGCGGAAGATAATTGGGTGGTGATCGGACAAATGATGGATGTGGACAGCAGTCCTTCAATCAATTGACTATGAATCACAACCACCGGTCGGGTTTTGCCCACTTCATGTCCCTTTTTGGGGTTGAGGTTGGCCAAATAGATTTCAAACGGCTTTGTAATCATGGTTAATCTTCGGTTAAATCTTCTAGGGCATCAAATTCATCCAAAGCTTCTTTTGAGCTGTTGTAAATGACCTTGGCTTCTGCTACCAACTGCATGCGGGTTTGATTTTCTATGATGCTTTTGGTGCGTGATTCCAAGGTTTCGACGATGAATTTGTTGCGCGACAGCGCAAGGCCATCGGATAGGCGGTCTATTTCCGACAGCAGGTAACGAGGTAATTTTAAGGATATCATAACGATGTCTGGTTTCTTTAATTCTTTGTACGATTTCATTTGTTGGTCCTCCAAAATTAGATATAATACAAAGATATACAAAAGCGATATACAATAAAAATATTTTTTGATTTGTGAAAATCACAATGTAGGAAGGTCTGCGACATTCAAAACCTATCCGATACAACTTTGTTCCTTGTGTATATGAATTACATAGTTTTCGGAGGAAGTCGTGGTGTTGGCGCTTCAGTAGTAGGCGTATTGGTATCGCAAGGACATAGTGTTTGGTCGGTTTCCAGAAGCGGTGAAGCCGCTGATGGTGCAACCAGTATTGCGTGGGATGCAATTTCTGATGAAGTTATCCAGGGTCTTCCAGCAGAAGTTCACGGCGTGGTATATGCTCCGGGAAGTATCAATTTGAAGCCCTTCAGAGGTCTAAAATTGGATGAATTTCGCGCCGATTTCGAAGTCAACGCGATGGGCGCAGTAAAAGCCTTACAATCCTGTTTGCCGGGCATGAAGTCCGCCGGAAAAGCGTCGGTCGTGCTCTTTAGTACGGTCGCCGTACAAACGGGAATGCCTTTCCACGCAAGCATCGCCATGGCAAAAGGAGCCATAGAAGGTTTAACGCGCAGTTTGGCGGCTGAATGGGCACCTCAGATTAGGGTGAATGCGGTTGCGCCGAGTTTGGTGAACACAGATTTGGCGGCGAGATTGCTATCGACTCCCGAAAAAGTAGAGGCTAGTGGCAAAAGACATCCTTTACAGCGCGTGGGTGAGGCGAGTGATATCGCTTCGGCGGTATTGTTTTTACTGGGCGATGGCAGCGATTGGATAACGGGTCAAGTGATGGCAGTGGATGGTGGAATGGGGAGTTTGCGTGCGTAATTTGTGCCATCGATCGATCACAAAATAATGGAAAGTAAAAAGAGCGTATATCGGACAGAGGATTTCTCCGAAATGGAGCAGCGATTCCGGGCCCAGCTAATTAATTCGATGCCAGGTATCAAAGCGTTGAACTTGGTGGGTACGCGGGGTGAAGATGGTACAGAAAACTTGGCGGTCTTTAATTCGATTTTTCATGTCGGTGCCAACCCGCCTTATTTGGGGATGGTGATTCGTCCGGATAGTGTAGATCGACATACATGGCAGAACATTCAATCCACCGGAAGTTATACGCTAAATTCTGTGGGGGAGGAGATTTACCGACAGGCACACCAAACCTCAGCGAGATATGAGCGCGGAGTCTCTGAATTTGATGCCGTGGCCCTGGATTCGCAATACAGAGACGGGATATTGGCGCCGTTTGTGGCTGAGAGTGCAATCAAAATTGGGTTGGAGTTGCAAGAGTTCCATCGTGTGGAATGCAACGGGACACTTATCGTAATAGGAAAGGTGGTTTACGTTGAAATCGAGGATGCGTTGATTACGAACGATGGTTCTGTGGATCTCGTAAAGGCGAAATCAGTAGCCTCGATAGGGGTTGACGGTTACGTTGGAGTGAACTGGTTGAGTCGATTGAGCTATGCAAAACCCGACCGGGAGACAGTTACTTTGTTTCCGAAGTGATCGACAACAAGTTGCGATCGCATTAAATAAGGGGATTGGGTATTACTTACCCGCTTTTACATCTGGCAAAGCAGCACCTTGCTCTGTACGCGCTTTTCCGTTGCCTTTTTGAGACTTGGTCTTTTCGCTGTTATAAGATGCAGCAACCAACGAAATTACCACCAATAACAGGGCACCGCCCCAAGTGATTTTTTCAACCACATTGGTAGTTTTTTCAACGCCAAACAATTGATTTCCTTGAGAGAAATTTGAAGCCAATCCGCCGCCCTTAGGGTTTTGGACCAAAATGATCAGCATCAACAATGTGGCTGCAATAATTCCGATAATTAATATCCAATTCATTGGTTTTGTTCTTTTTTAATTTGTTCGATAAGGGATGCAAAGTAAGCACTTTTTTCTGGGAATTTCAACTGCAGTTTTTTATAGGAAATGATTGCCTTTTCAAAGTGCCCTTGGGTTCGGAAAATGTTTGCTAGTGTTTCGGTTACAATGCCGGGGGAAAAGGTTTCGCTGCGCTTCATTGCCCGTTCTGGGGAATAGAATTCTTGCTTCGGCCTACTGATGCTAGGTTGCTTTTCAATAAACTGGTTGATGAGTCCGAATTTGTCAAGATTCGTCAAAGGCTCATTCACCTCCGCCGCATTTGATGTTGAAGCCCCTTGGTTTTGTTGGTCTATTGAGCCACGGTCGCTATTGGATGTACTCGTTGAAGTGGTTGTTGAATTTTTTATTTCTAGCCAATCAAAGAAATCGAGTTCTTCAGGGGCCTTAACGACCGCTGGTTTGATTGGTTCCGGCGCTTCGATATTCTCTTTGATGTTATTGATCAAACCCAAAGAAAGGAACTCTTCGATGTTATAAGGTCTGGTTTGTTTTGGTTGATCTAAGTGCTCTGATGATTGATTGTTGTGGTTGAAATCAACAGGCTCAAAATTGAAAGTCGTACCCATTGCCTTGGCGATGTCGTATTCTTCCGCTGGTTGGAATAGCGGAACGGTTGCCGCTGGGAAATCAACCGGCGTAAAGCTCGTTTTGTTGGGAATCGTATCTTGAACCTCCTCGGTTTGCGTTTGTAGCTCCAGTTGAGGAATTTGCATCGCCGATAACTCGGTCATTGAGTTTGCGGAGACATTTGTCGGTTCAGGGGCCAAGTTCTCCAATGCGTCTGCCATAGAAATCCCCGCATGAATATGGCTCGATACGGGTTGTAAGAAGTAATAAAGCCATTCTCGACTTTGGATTCTGCTGGCCGCAAGGGTTAACCATTCCTCTTTTCGGAAATCGTTGGTGCGGGCAAAATAATGGGCCAACAAACTATGTGGCGCCGAAAACCAAGGGTATTTGTCGCACAAGGCAATCAACTCGCTGGCCGAAGCCGCATTGATTTCGCTGGGCGATTGGATGATATGATTGAGTTCCTGTTGGTTCACCAGTCGAGGGCCACTGCGGCAAAAATTTGTTGAACAATTTGGGTTTGGATTTCGGCAGAAAGTCCTTCCTCTACACTTTGAAACGACGAACTAGCATCGAACAGTTTAAAGAACGAATAATCGCGCGTGAAACTCTTTTCAGGGTATTTCTCGCAGGTGAATTCCACCCTTACTTTGATGTTGAATTGGTTTTGTGCGGTCCCAATGTCGGCGTTTAATGAAGCCGGTATTACGCTGTAATCGGTGATGCTGCCCGCAAATTGGTAGTCGCCATTCCCAGAAACCATCCCCAATCTTGTTTCGGTTTGAAACTTGGATTTGAGATTTTCTGTGAAATTCATGCTCAGCTGCGGATTCACCAACTGCGCTTCGTTGCTAAAAAAAGTTACTGAAAATGTATTGATGTCGGCGGGAATATTCGCCCCTTTAAAATCATAATACTTCCAAAATGGCTTGCAACCACTTGTGGCTACGGCCAGAAATAGCAGCACAAAGTATATCGACCGATAGGGTTTTGCAATGACTTTCATGGCTTAGTCCTCCAATTCGTATTGTTTGATTTTTCGATACAATGTGCGCTCCGAAATGCCCAATTCATCGGCGGCTTTCTTGCGTTTGCCATGGTTTTTTACCAAAGCCCGTTTGATCATCTCAATTTCTTGGGCTTCTAAACTCAGCGTTTGGGTAGATGGGTAACTTTCGGCGTCCTGGAAATCGTCGTCGTCTTCCTCTTCATGATGAATGATGATGGGATTCGGCGTTCCACTGGGTTCTGCGTAAACAGGATTGACCATCGTGGCGGGAACTGTTGGAGTGGGTGTTACGGTCGACATTGCGGTACTCATTGGCTGACGTGCATCGAGGTTGCCATCTAGGAGTCCGAAAACCACCTTTTTTAGGTCGTTCACGTCGCGCTTCATATCAATCAACACTTTGTAAAAAATATCACGTTCGCTCATGCCTTCCGTACCATCGATTTTGCCTAAAAGCATCGGCAATGGCGGTTCTACGTGGGGTATATATTTGGTGATGGTGTGTTCGTTGATGCTCGGGCCGGACTCAAGTACGCAAATTTGCTCGGATACGTTTTTGAGCTGACGTACATTGCCGGGCCAAGGGTAGTTGATGAGCAATTGCTGTGCTTGTGCTGTGAGTTCTAGTAGATGGCTGTGATGGGTTTCGGCGAAATCCGATGCGAATTTTCTAAACAGCAGATAAATGTCTTCTTTGCGCTCGCTCAATTTTGGAACGCGAATGGGAACTGTAGCCAATCTGTAGTATAAATCTTCCCTAAATTTGCCTTGTCGTGCCCTTTCGAGCAAATCTCTGTTGGTGGCTGCAACCACGCGCACATCGGTTTTTTGAACCACCGAGCTTCCTACTTTGATGAATTCGCCGTTTTCCAAAATACGCAGCAGTCTGGCTTGGGTGCTCAATGGCAATTCGCCCACTTCATCCAAGAAAATTGTACCACCGCTAACTGTTTCGAAATATCCTTTACGCTTGTCGGTAGCGCCCGTAAATGAGCCTTTTTCATGACCAAACAATTCGGAATCTATGGTTCCTTCAGGAATTGCACCGCAGTTTACCGCGATAAAAGGAGCGTGTTTTCTTGCGCTGAGGTGGTGAATGATTTTGCTGAAACTCTCTTTTCCTACTCCGCTCTCTCCAAGAATCAACACGTTCATGTCGGTTGGGGCCACTTTGATCGCCGTCTCTAAAGCGGTTGTCAATAGTGGTGAGTGCCCAATAATACTGAATCTCTGTTTGATTAGTTGAATGTCCATGCGCGTCGTTCCTATTTACAAAGATACAAAAAAACTGACTTTTTGTCATATAGAATCGCTATTATCGATGGGTATAGGTTCTGGGTAGATAAAAATGGGTTTTAAACCATTGAATGTGAATAAACTGTTGGGTTTTATTGCAGTATTTTGGCTTGATTTGAAGCTGCAATATGGAGCACGACGAAGATTTGGATTCACCACAGGAGGAAGTCTCTGGGACTGGCGTTACAGGTCATCTGGGCGAGGTTCGTGCCGTGGGTGGGATGTACAAGGATTGGTTTGTTGAGTATGCCAGTTATGTAATCTTGGAGCGTGCCATTCCGGCCTTAGAAGATGGTTTGAAGCCCGTGCAGCGCAGGATTTTGCATGCCATGTACGAGATGGACGATGGTCGTTACAACAAGGTGGCGAACATCATTGGGTCTACGATGGCTTATCACCCCCATGGTGATGCTGCGATTGGCGATGCGTTGGTGAATTTGGGTCAGAAAGAATTATTGATCGACACCCAAGGTAACTGGGGGGATGTTAGAACGGGCGATAGGGCTGCGGCACCAAGGTATATTGAGGCGAGGCTGAGTGCGTTTGCGAAAGAGGTTGCGTTTAACGAGAAGACCACCAATTGGCAGTTGAGTTACGATGGTAGGAAGCGTGAGCCGGTCACCTTGCCAATGAAATTCCCATTGTTGTTGGCGCAAGGCGTTGATGGTATTGCGGTGGGTTTGAGTACGAAAATTATGCCCCACAATTTCATAGAGTTGTGCGAGGCGAGTATTGATATTTTGCGGGGTCGGAAAGTGAATATGTTGCCTGATTTCCCAACCGGTGGGTACGCCGATTTTTCGATGTACAACGAGGGTAGGAAGGGTTCTAGGATTCGTGTTCGTTCCAAAATTGAGGAGAAGGATAAGTCGACGTTATTAATCAAGGAAATTCCTTTCGGAACCACTACGGGATCGCTCATTGAGAGTATTATCAAAGCGAGTGATAACGGGAAGATCAAGGTTAAGAAGGTGATTGACAATACGGCTAGGGATGTGGAAATCGAGGTGCAATTGGCGCCGGGGATTAGTCCTGATTTGGCCATCAATGCTTTGTATGCCTTTACCGATTGCGAAGTTAGTATTTCGCCGTTGGCCTGTGTGATTCACGAGGACAAGCCCAAGTTTATGGGGGTGAATGATATCCTGAAAGCATCAACCCAAAACACATTGGATTTATTGCGTCGGGAATTGGAAATCGAGCTCGGCGAGTTGGAGAACAAGTGGCATTTTTCGTCGTTGGAGAAGATTTTCATCGAAAAGAGAATCTACCGCGACATTGAAGAGTGCGAGACGTGGGAAGCGGTGCTGTCGGCCATCGACAAAGGTTTGGAGCCTTATAAGAAGTTGTTCCGCAGGGAAATCGTACAGGACGATATCGCTCGGTTAACGGAAATAAAAATTAAGCGGATTTCTAAGTTCGATAGTTTCAAGGCGGACGAATATATCAAGGGGCTGGAGGACGATATTATTGAGGTGAAAAATCACTTGGACAATTTGGTGGATTATGCGGTGGACTATTACAAGCGCTTGCTGAAGAAATTTGGCGTGGGCAAGGAAAGGAAGACGGAGATTCGGGCTTTCGATACCATTGAGGCCAATGTGGTTGCGGTGGCGAATGTGAAGTTGTATGCCAATTTGAAGGAGGGTTTCATCGGAACATCGTTAAAGAAAGAAACTTTCATTTGTGATTGCTCTGACATTGATGATATCATTGCGTTTAGGGAAGATGGGAAATATAGCATCGCCAAGGTGACGGATAAATATTTCTATGGTAAGGATCTGATTCACATAGATGTATGGCGCAAAAACGATGAACGAACTACTTATAATGTAATTTATTGGGACGGAGAAGCCAAGAAAGTCATGGCAAAACGTTTCAATGCTACGGGATTGATTCGTGAGAAGGAATATGTGTTCTCGAGCAATCATCCCAAGTCCACGATATTATATTTCTCTGCCAACCCCAATGGAGAGGCGGAGCGTGTTACGTTGCATATGAGTGCGATGGCCAATGCGAGGATTAAGAGCTTAGAATATGATTTTTCAAATTTGGCGATCAAAGGAAAGAGTGCTCGGGGAAATCAAATTACGAAATATCCGATTAAACGGGTGGATTTGAAGGAAAAGGGCGGATCAACTTTGGGCGGAGTGAAGATTTGGTGGGATGTTATGACGGGTAGATTGAACGGCGATGCAAAAGGTCAGTTCTTGGGAGAGTTTGACGGCGATGACAAGGTTTTGGTTATTTACAAAGACGGTTATTATGAGTTGTCGAACTATGAATTAATCAATCGTTTTGAGCCAGATACAGTATATTTTATTCAGAAATATTTTGCAGCGCAGGTGATTCAGGTGGTTTATCTTGAGGGTAAATCCAAGTTTCAGTATGTAAAACGCTTCTTAATTGAGACGTTGACGATGGGTAAGAAATTCCCATTCATCGGCGAGGAAAAAGGTTCTGAGTTGTTGGTTGCTTGTACATCGGTGGTTGCTCAGGTGGAATTGACAACGGAGAAGAAGAGCGGTGAGAAGGTGGTTGAAATGTTGATTTTGGATGAGTTTATGGATGTGAAGGGCTGGAAGGTTTTGGGCAATCGTTTGAGTCAGGACAAGGTGAAGAAGTTGGTTTTGAAGAGCGATAAAGTGGGCGAGGCTCCGGTGGTAACACGAAAATTGACACCTGCTCCAGAAGAGTTTGAATCTGAAGGGGATACTGAAGTTTTGGGCGGTGATGGATCACCACAATTGAATTTATTATGAGTCAGCGGATTTGTCCAACCGCCTGGAAAGATTACGAGTTGATCGATGCGGGTGGATTTGAGAAGTTGGAGCGATTTGGCAAATGGATATTACGTCGTCCCGAACCCCAGGCCATTTGGGATAAGAGTTTAGATGAGCGGGAATGGCAGAAGTTGGCGCATGCCAGTTTTGCCAAGGCGGCTGGGGCGGATGCGGAGAAGGGTCAGTGGTATTTGAAGCCTGGAATGGCTGATCGTTGGTGGATTCAGTATCAGCAGGGAGGTTTGTCGTTGAAATTCCGATTGGGATTAACATCGTTCAAGCATGTTGGGTTGTTTCCTGAGCAGGCGGCCAATTGGGATTGGATATACGAGAAGGTGAAGGGTTTGGAAGTTGGAGAGAAGCCAAGGGTATTGAATTTGTTTGCGTACACGGGTGGTGCGTCGTTGGCTGCATGTGCGGCTGGAGCGGATGTCACGCACGTGGATAGTGTGAAACAGGTGGTTTCATGGAGTCGTGAAAATATGGAGGAGAGTGGATTGGACGGAATTCGATGGGTGGTTGAGGATGCATTTAAGTTTGTGCAGCGAGAGGTGAGGCGTGGGAAGACGTACCATGGGATTTTGTTGGATCCCCCGGCCTACGGCCGGGGCCCCGACGGAGAAAAATGGCTCTTGGAAAAACAACTCAATGAGTTGATGCAAATGTGTGGTCAGATATTAGAACCTACCGGCTTCATGCTTTTGAACCTCTACAGCATGGGCTTTAGCGCCATGGTGGCCGAAAATTTGGTGAGAAAACACGTTTCCTGCCTTGGTGTAAAATCCATGAACAGCGGCGAACTATTTTTGAAAGACCAAGCCGGGAATGCACTGCCTTTGGGGACTTTCGTGCGATTGTAAATTTCTTTTTGGGTCGTTCCCGATGAAAATCATCGAAACTTTATTTCCTTTTGGCGAAACCTTTGGTTTGGAAGAAATTGCGCGAAATCTTAATGTATTTTTGTTTCAATGAGCAAGGTTATTGAAGCCATCAACGTCTGTAAAACCTTTGGGGAGCAGCGCGTTTCCAAAAACATCGATTTGGCCGTTTCGCAAGGGAGTATCTACGGACTGTTGGGCCCGAATGGTGCGGGTAAAACGACCCTTATCCGTATGCTTTCCACCATCACCCAGCCCGATTCTGGAGAGATTTTGTTTAAAGGAGAACCCTTGAAGGAAAGTCATGCCCAGCTTATGGGTTACATGCCCGAAGAAAGGGGTTTGTATAAAAAGATGACGGTGGCCGATCAGCTTTTGTTTTTTGCGGAGTTGCGTGGTTTGAGTACCAAGGATGCGAAAGCCTCAGTTAAACATTGGTTGCAGCGTTTGGATATGATGGAATGGGCGAGGAAAAAGGTGGAAGAGATAAGCAAAGGAATGGCGCAAAAAGTGCAATTCGTTTCTTGTGTGTTGCACAATCCGCAACTGTTAATTCTCGATGAGCCTTTTAGTGGTTTTGATCCCGTGAATGCCGATTTGATCAAAGATTTAATTATCGAATTAAAAAACCAGGGGACGAGCATCATTTTTTCGACCCACAGAATGGATAATGTGGAGAGTCTTTGTGATCATTTGGCCATCATACATCAAGGTGAAAAAGTCCTGGACGGCGGGGTGAGCGATATACGCAGAAAATACGCCAAGGGGATCTACGAAGTGGGATTTTATCAGTCGGTGGAATGGGATGCGGGGAGGTCGGCTGCAGGCGAATCGACCTTAATTTCTGAGCAGCAACAGAGCGATGGGAAGGTGGTTTATCGTTTTCAGACATCGGAGAGTTTTACGCCAGAGCAATTGTTGAAACTGGCTACAGAAAAAGGGAATTTGGTGCATTTTTCGGAACATGTTCCTAGTATCCATGAGATTTTTGTCGATACGGTTTCTAAAACGGCGGAGCCCGTCGCGGGAGCAATCATCGCGGGAGCAACCATCGCATCAGATCCATCATAATATTTTGATTATCATATAGTTTAACACACAACAATGAAGAATATTTTTATCATTTTTAAACGCGAATACCTCACCCGGGTGAAGAATAAGACCTTCATCATCATGACCTTTTTGGCGCCTTTGCTGATGGTGGGTTTTTATGCGGCAACCATTTATATCGCAACGGAAACGGGGGATGACGATCGGACGAAGACGGTGTACGTATCGGACAATAATCCGGAGTTGTTGTTGAGTCATAATCCACCGGCGAACTATGTTTTATTGCCTGCGCCGAGTGATTCGGATTCGGCCTTGGCCCATGTGGAGCGCGGCTTGGTGCATGGTTGGTTGAGAGTGGAAGACAGGGATTTGCGGGTGGTTGATTCGGCGACGTATTATACGAGTGAAACGCCATCGATTACGGAAAAAGAGTCGTTGAAGGAATGGATTCGCAATAAGGCTACGCAGCGACAGTTTGCGAGGTTGGGTTTGCGAGAAGGTCAGATCGATAGTTTGCAGTCGAGTTGTAGCCTTGAAACCAAGGAGGTGACGGGCCAGGGCGATGTTAAGGAGTCGAGCAGTGGCTTAAAAAGCGGGATTGGATTTGCGCTCGCGTTTATGATTTACATTTTCATTTTTGTTTACGGTTCGATGGTGATGCGGTCGGCGATGGAGGAGAAAACGAATAGGATTGTAGAGGTGATTGTGAGTTCTGTGAAGCCGTTTGATTTGATGATGGGCAAGATTTTGGGTGTTGCGGCGGTTGGTTTAACGCAGTTTGTGGCGTGGATTGTATTGGCGGTGGGCTTGGTTTTTGGGATCAGTGCGCTGTTTTTGAATTCAGGAAACGGGATGACAACCCAGCAGGCGGTTCAGACGGGAATTGAAGCCAGGACTGGGATGGGCGGCATGGGCGCTGGTTCTGGGGTCGCGGTTTCGATGGGTGGAGATATGTCGGCTCAAGGGTCTGGTATGACATCCGGTGCAAGGGATATGGCGGCGGAGTTTACGGAGCCGCTCAGCAATTTGCCTTATTTTCAGATTTTGGCGGTTTTCTTGCTGTTTTTCGTGGGTGGATATTTGTTGTATTCGAGTTTTTTCGCGGCCATCGGATCGGCGGTGAATCAGGAATCCGATGTCCAACAGTTCATGATGCCGGTGACATTACCATTGGTTTTTGGGTTTGTGATTGCGCAAACGGTGGCCTTAAAAGCGCCTCATGGTGCGATGGCTAAGTTGTTTTCGATGATACCGCTCACCAGTCCGATTGTGATGGTGGTAAGGGCGCCATTTGGAGTTCCATTTAGCGAATTGGCACTGAGTTTCGGGTTGTTGGTGTTGACCTTTGTGTTGATGGTATGGCTCAGCAGCCGGATTTATCGCATCGGTATATTGAGTTACGGTAAAAAGCCCACTTGGAAAGACTTGTGGAAGTGGTTGCGGTAGGCAGTTCTATTGCGTAAAGGGTAATTGATGAATTGTCCAGGAGCCGTCAGCTATCGGGATTGAGAGGACTGCTTTAGAGTGTGTAGTTGATGCCCCAACTAAATCCAATAGAATTTACGCCACCGCCAAGGGATGCTTGGTAGCCGAAGTTGCGAAGACCTTTGAAGGATTGTTTGATGGAAATTAGGGTTATCTGAATGCCGGATGCGTTGATGCCCCCGTTGAACGCAGGAATGTAGGCAGTTCCGGTATCGTACGACATTCGTCGGGTTTCATAGTCGATTCTGCTGTTTCCCAATGCGATGCCTGACGAAATCGCTATCGTGCTTTTGGGTTTGGTTTTAAGATACCAAGCATAGTTGATGGTCCCCATAAAGGCATTCATGTTTACCACGTATTGAAAGTATGAGTAATTATTGAGTATGTCGAAATCTGGATAAAGCAGCGTATCGGTTTTTACTTGTGCCCATGAATAAACCAGTCCCATGGTCCATCTGTCTCTGAAATGATATTGATAGCCAAGAGATTGAGGTTTTTTGCTGACGATGCTATTGCCCATTGATCCAAAAGAGGGTTCTAGGTTTTCTTTGAGTCCTTTGGAAATGATGTTTACCAAAACATTAGAATTTCTATCCCAGTAAAATGTCATTGCCTCTTTTTGAAAGGGACGCAAGGGATGTTTATCGATGCTAGTCAAGTTTGAATTCACTGAGGTCTGACTCCCATTGTCATTTTGGAGAGGAGATTTATTCTCAGATGAGATTGGTGTTTTTTTCGTTGATATGTTAGCGGATTTTCTGGGGTTTTCGACGGTGGGTTCTTGAACCTTGATGGTATCGTCGTTGCCTGAGTATTGGGCTTTTGCTGGTTGAGCAATGAAAAATGCAACTGCTAGTGAAACGGCTGTAATTAGGCTACGCATGTCGCAAATTACTGAGAAATTCTAATGTTTGTCGTTTTATTACGAATGAGACAGCGGTTTTTTCAACGTGCAATTTGCTCCTGCGCAAGCATAAGTTGTTTTTTTAAGTGTGAAAGGGAGGCCGCGCTGCGCGCGGCCTCCCTTTTTTTTTGTTTCTTTGTGTATGCATCAACTAAAAGTCCGTCAGAATAGTTTCCTCCTGCTGTTGGTTGTATTTGGCATTTTCATCGCATCGCAGTTGTTGGGCTTCCTGTCTGGATTTTTAGGCGCCCTTACCCTATATTTTTTTCTCACTAAACCACAGGCCTATCTTGAGAAACGATTTCAATTGAATAAATACAAATCCACCATTATTCTCTTGATATCGAGCTTTTTATTGATTGTTGTCCCCGCAGGATTCATTATCGGAATGGTAACTTCACGCCTTGCTGATGTTGTATCGCACAGTCAGGAAGTCTTGCAATCGATCAATGAATTCATCTCCCAGCAGGAGCAACGATTTGGTTTTGAAATCCTAACTCCGGAAAACCTTAAGCAGGCAATGAATTTTGTGACCGATGCGGCCACTTCCACGGTGGGTGTTATTGCAAGTTCCTTTGCCACTGTGGCCGTAATGTATTTTGTCTTGTACTTCATGTTGCTAAATCGCAGAACGATGGAAGCATGGTTCTATAGCTATTTGCCCCTAGAAGATGATCATATCGCATTGATAGGAAAGGAGTTGAATTCATTGGTGGTTTCAAATGCTGCAGGGATTCCCGCGACCGCCTTTGTACAAGCTTTGCTTGCTACGATTTGCTACGCGATACTTGGGGTGGATGATCTGCTATTTTGGTTTTGTGCGACTGCAATCGCCTCCATTATTCCCCTGGTGGGTGCGAGTATTTCCTATATGCCCTTGGCGGTTATGCAGTATACTACTGGGCATGTCACGCAGGCTTGGATTGTGCTAATTTTTGGGATAATTGTGTTGGGTACCGTAGATAATTTGGTTCGATTGTATATCCAAAAGAAATGGGGCGATGCGCATCCTTTGATTACCATATTTGGTGTTATTATTGGCGTCAATATTTTTGGATTTATGGGGTTGATTTTCGGGCCTATCCTTATCAGTTTGTTTATCCTACTGGTGAAAATATATATGCGCGAGTTCCATGTCGCAGGGTTTGAATTGCCTGCCGACGCATCGTCCGATACCACACCTTCAGAATCATAAAAATGTCGGCGTATCACCACTACCAGCAACAATTTGAGCTTTTCAATGCTGCGGCCAAATTTTTTTTGGATGGATTGCCGGGGCTAGTGGCTGTCTAAAATATTGAAATTCGGTAGTTGGATTTTTTACAAATTGAAATTCGGTTTTTGCGATTTTCATCCTTGTGGGATGGAGTTTAATGTGCGAAATTTGTAAAACCTTTTGTTGTAACTTTGTTTAACATGATTACCACAGAGTAAAGAAGGTTGCAGGCGTCATCGTCGAAATGATATTGCCATAAATTTTGTAAATTGCCATACTTATGAAACGTGCATGGATCGTTTTTGGAATGGCTTACTTGTCGAATTTAGCCATCGCCCAGACCAAAGGAAATTGGCAGCAAGAAGTGAATTATACCATCCAAGTGACATTGGACGATCAATCCCACATGTTGCGGGGCAGCGAAGAGTTCGTTTACACCAATAATTCGCCGGCAACACTCAACTCAATTTACATTCACCTGTGGCCCAATGCCTATAAGAATAGCAAAACCGCACTAGCCAAGCAATTGATGATGTCGGACAAGGATTTTTTGTTTCGAAATGATCCAGAATATCAGGGATTTATCGATTCGTTGGACTTTAAGGCAGACGGGACATCTGTAAAATTGACCTATGATGCCAAGAATATTGATATCGCTCAGCTGACGTTGAATAAGCCATTGGCGCCTGGAGAAAAAGTAGTGATTACTACGCCGTTTCGGGTAAAATTGCCTTCTGGCGAGGTGTCGCGCATGGGTCATATCGGACAAACGTATCAAATCACGCAGTGGTATCCAAAGCCAGCGGTGTACGATGAAAAAGGTTGGCATCCGATGCCTTATTTGAATCAGGGTGAGTTTTATTCTGAATTTGGAAGCTTCGACGTAAGTATCACATTGCCAGAAGATTATACGGTGGGTTCGACGGGCGATTTGCAGACAGAGCGCGAAATCAAGCGTTTGAATTTATTGGCTGAATACAATGGGGTGACGAGTTTAAAGCCTTCCAAGGAGGAAAAATCGGAGTCAGTGTATCCGTTTCAAGAAAATTTGGATAGGGAACTCATCCCTGTGGGTATGTATCGCGCTGCCGATATCCCCCTGCGGAGGTCGGAATTGGATTGGTCGAAAATCGATGGGTTCTACACCAGCAACAACCCCGACGGAAATCGGGATTCTTGGGTTGAGAAGGCTAAGGTCATGAAAACGATTCGTTACACGCAGTCGCGGGTGCATGATTTTGCTTGGTTTGCCGATAAGACGTTTCACGTGTTGAAAGGACAGGTGGTGTTGCCTCGCAGTGGAAGAACGGTAACAACTTGGGCAATGTATACCAAAGGTTCGGAGGAATTATGGAAGCCCCATGCGTTGGAGTATCTGCACGATGGTATTTTGAAATATTCGCAGTGGAATGGCGATTATCCTTACAATCAGGTTACGGCGGTTGACGGGACAATCAGCGCGGGTGGCGGAATGGAATATCCTAATGTGACGGTGATTGGCGGCGTATCGAATAAAGAAGAGCTTGAAGTGGTGATCGTGCATGAGGTGGGTCACAACTGGTTTTATGGTATTTTGGGCAGCAACGAGCGTGATTTTGGTTGGATGGATGAAGGGTTGAACACCCTGAATGAGATGCGATATGTGGCGTCGAAGTATCCAACGAATACGCGTTTGAGTGATATGGTGAAGGGTTTTGCGAAGAAATTGGGATTACTGGGTTTGTCGCACAAAGACGAAGGCGATTTTATGTATCGATGCATGGCTTCGTTTGGCGTGGATCAACCGATACAAACGTTGTCGACGGATTTTTCATCAGCCAATTACGGCGGGGTGATGTATCAAAAAACGGGGTTGGTATTTCATTATTTGAGGGCTTATTTGGGCGATTCGATGTTTGATGTTTGCATGCAAGCGTATTTTGAGCGATGGAAGTTTAGGCA